>ERZ651776.29-NODE-29-length-196145-cov-5.548815_pt1 | contig 196145 bp, 174 predicted proteins | sample MGYA00514761_ERZ651776 | MGnify/ENA metagenome assembly ERZ651776
CTTATTTTTGTAACCAGTTTTGTTAATCGCTCTTAAATAGAGCATATCAAAATAAAGCGCCTTATCTTGGTGCGCATTTCTTTAGTGTGCATGCCCGTCAGACTCTTTAAGCAGCTAAATTTGGCTCTAAATGATCTTCTAGCGTCTCAGCATCGAGTTGGCCCAAAGATTGCTTGAATCATGTTATTGTGGATTAAATTCGAATATTTCGCGATATGCTGTTTTTTTAATAATCTAAAATAGAGGAGTTAACAATGTCTGAAAAAATAGATGATTTTCGTTTCGTGCACGTTTCTAACGTCTACTCTCAAAATTCGGATGGGCAATTAGTCAGTCAAGTAAACTGGAAGTCTGAGTCTGATATGGCTGTTTACGGTGAGGTTTGGTCAACCCTGACGTTTACACAAAATTACGATACACCAGATGCTGAAAGTGGTGAAGTTAGCTTTGCTGGAGAAGCGTTTAATCCCGATGGCACAAAGACAATAGGGTTCCAAAATGGAACATGGAAAAAAGTGGGAGACCATATTTGGGAGCTCGAGATGACTGGCAAAGATAGCCGAGTAGGCGCTTTAAAGACTGTTAGTCGAATATCTTTGGAAACTCTGGTTTGGGAGGGCTCTGTATTTCGCGTGTGATCAGTGATCATTAACCGAATCGCTATCACTTTACTAGACACCTTTCAGTCATGCAAATTGACTATAAGAGAGGTGGGTATGAGCAAAAATTTTAAAAAGAATCATGAACTCAATTGATAAAAAGGTAAATCTTATGATTAAAAGAGCTACACGTATGTTTATGTTAATTTTGGTTTTTTATGTGCTGCCAGTCCAAGCACAAGTTGGCATAAATTATGACTTAAATGTAGAGGATCCGACTGCATTTTTATTTACTATGAATTCTTACATTAACTCTGATGAGGGCTCCTCAGGCAGTGCAACAGTTATTTTAAGACAAAATATAGCCAATGGCGTTACGCCAACTACTCACAATTTGGCAGTTATCTGGCCTGATTACAATTCTATGCAGCTTGATTTTGGTCGCAATGCAACCTCTCCTGCTTGGGCTGCTTTTCAGAGGACTCTCGGCAAATCGTCCTCCATTGAGGGTAACGTCATGTTCGCTGCTACGGGTTTAAGTAATGGTGATGAGACAATAGTTACAAATCCGAACCAATTTCGCAGATTTATTAATTTCACAGTGGAGCCTCATAACGTTGCTGAATATGTGGAGACTTTGACGGACCTTTGGGAAGATTGCGATGATTCGGTTCACCAGGCTTTATATAACATTTATGGTGCAGGAGAAGGTGGTTGGACGCATGCAGTTGTTCAAACGGCACCATCATTCGAAAATCTCTTAAGCGGTCAAGGCTGTGATCCTGATGCTGTGACTGAATTTTATTCAAACGCAAGTAATATTAGAGAAGTAAAGAACGAGTTTATTGGCGTTGATATGATGATTTGGCAACCGTAAAGCCCCAACGTAAAAACCTTCTTAGCAAGGATGCTGAAGAGGTTCGTAAGCAAATGAGATGATACTGACAAGTTAACCCCCAATCTGTCAGTACTTGCAACATGAACCAGCCAAAATTGTACAAACGCCATCGATTCTCATCCGAAAACATTCAAGATGCAGTCTGGCTCTACCATCGATTCAACTCAGTCATCGTGATATCTAAGACTTGATGTCACAACGAGGCATTGGGGTGAGCTATGAAGCCATTCGTCTATGGTGCAACAAGTTCGGGCCGAAGTACGCCCAACGTTTAAGGAGAAACCATCAGGGATACGGCGATACCTTTTTCATCGATGAAGTATTTGTAAAGATCCAGGGTAAGCAACATTACCTATGGAGGGCCGTTGATCAGGATGATGAAGTGGTAGACGTTTTGCTTCGGAAGCGGCGTGATGGAAAGGCCACAAAGCGCTTTTTTAAGCGGCTCTTGCGTAAGGATCATGGCAAACCACGTAAGATTGTCACGGACAAATTGCGCAGCTACAACGTGGCTCATAGAGCGCTGATCCCTGATACGATTCATGACACGAACCAATATGCGAATAATCGAGCTGAACTTTCACACAAGCCGACACGAGTGAGAGAACGGGGCATGCGTAAGTTCAAATCGATGCATCACGCACAGCGGTTTTTAGGAGCTCGTGCGGCGGTTTATAATTTATTTAACTTAGGCAGACATTTGGTATCTGCAGAGAACAACCGATATTTTTGGCTGCTTGCTTTTGCGTCTTGGGATAAAGCGGTAGCGATATAAAACTTGATTTGGGGCGAATTTCCTTAACTTGGACAGTTAAGTTGTCAATACCCCTATCGTTGACGAGCACGAGCTATCACAAGAAATATGTCTTCTTTTTAAGTTTTTAGTGTCCTTTAGTTCTTCTAGGCGACGGCAAGCTGTAGTATGTGGAGCTGCCTACCTATTCTCTTTCACTAAATCTAAAAATCACGGAGCCCCTATATGAAAGCCATAGTCTTACAAGAGCTAAAGAGCGACGCCGAAGGAATTGATTTGTTCGATTCTCTGGTAACAACCGATGTGCCGTATCCAGAGCCGGGGGAAAATGAAGTGATTGTTAGGGTAATGGCCAGTGCGCTCAATCACCGTGATCTGTGGATAGTTCGGGGTTTGTATGCAGGCATTAAGCCGCCGGTCATTCTTGGCTCGGATGGAGCCGGGTTAGTAGACAAGGTCGGTGACGGCGTTGATGCAGACTTGGTCGGCAATGCGGTAATCATTAATCCCAGCTTACGTTTCGGTGATAACCCACGAGTACAGGGTAGCGAGTTCAGTATTCTCGGTTTGCCAGAAGATGGCACACAGGCGGAATACGTTAGGGTGCCAGCCGACAATGTATTCGCAAAGCCAGACTTCTTGAGCTTTGAACAAGCGGCAGCACTGCCTCTAGCTGGCATTACAGGCTATCGAGCTTTGTTCACCCAGGGCAAACTGGAATCAGGTCAGGTGGTTGTCATAAGTGGAATCGGGGGCGGTGTGTCTTCGCTAATGCTGGCGATGGCAGTAGGGCGCGGAGCGAAGGTTTATGTTACTTCCGGTAGTGATGAGAAAATTGACGCCGCGGTAGCAGATGGAGCTATCGCTGGCGTGAATTATCACAATGAAGATTGGGTCGAGCAGTTGCAAGCGCTAACCGAAACAGACGGCATCGATTTGGTTGTTGACAGTGCCGGTGGCAATGGCTTTGCTTCACTACTTGATTGTCTGAAACCTGGCGGGAGATTGACTTTCTTTGGCGCCACTCGTGGTTTTCCTTCCGGCATCGATCTGCGCAAAATGTTTTTCAAGCAAATTACTATTCAAGGAACCACCATGGGAAACAACGCGGACTTTGCCAACATGGTTGAGTTGGTTAACAGCTTACAGATGCAGCCTCGGATAGACGGACCCACATCTATAAGGGATATTCGTCAGGCTTATAATAAGATGCACACGGGTGATCAATTTGGAAAATTGGTGCTGACTCATGACGTATGGAATTAGACTGAGGCGCGGAGATAGTTATTTTCGTGGTTGTTGGAAGCACTGCTTCCACACTCCCTTGCTAATATCTACTCTGCTTGGGTCATAATAGATCTGTGTAGACTGTGAGAATCTTGCGCACTCCAGGGTGTCAGTTTCATATGTCATGAATGCGTTTTAATCCGCTTTTTAACAAGGTAAATCTTCCTATGCCAGCAAATATTTCAATCATTGCCGGTCCCACTTCCCACAACTATTTTTCTCAACGTCTTCGTCTTAATTATGTGGACTGGGGCAATCCCGATGCACCTCCCATGATTTTGATTCACGGCGGGCGTGACCACTGTCGCAATTGGGATTGGGTTGCTGAACATTTTCGCGACGAATACCACATTATCGCGCCGGACTTGCGTGGTCACGGAGATAGCCAATGGATGGAAGGTGGCACTTACACCCAATTGGATTACGTTTACGATATCGCCCAGCTATTACATCAGAAGGATATGAGGCCTGTAACCATTATTGGCCATTCCTTGGGTGGTTCTATTTCCTTGTTATACACCTCTGTCTATCCAGACAATGTAAAAAAACTAGTAGCTATAGAAGGTCTGGGACCCTCCCCATCCATGCAGGAAAAACTTAAAGAAAAACTCATAGGAGACCGAATTCGCGATTGGATGGGAGATTTGCGCAAGTCGTCGGGACGCTCAGCGCGGCGCTATCTCACTTTGGAAGATGCGTTCCAGCGTATGCAGGATGAAAATCCTCACCTGTCAGAAGCGCAAGCTCGGCACCTGACTATCCACGGTAGTAATCAAAATGAAGACGGTACCTTTAGTTGGAAATTCGACAACTATGTGCGCTTCTTCGCTTTTAGCGGCCTACCTAGCAATGACTTAAAGAAATTATGGGGCGACATCAAATGCCCAGCCTTACTGGTACGCGGCGTAGAGTCGTGGGCGTCAGATCCAGTTGCCGACGGACGCACTAAATACTTCAACTGCCCTATCGAAGTTGAAGCGTTTGAGAAAGCCGGGCATTGGGTGCACCACGATCAGCTTGAGGGCTTTGTTCAGCGTGTAAGAACTTTTTTGGCGGATTAGATCGAGTAGAAATCGAAAGCGCTCCGTTGTTGAGGTCACCCGGAGGTGGTGTTGTTGAAGGTTGGGTTTGTTCGGTACTGGCAAGTTAGAATTGATGGACCAGGCCCGTTAGCGGGTGTGTTGAATGACAGAGTATGGGTTGTAGTACTTTGCTATTTAAAATCTAAATAGAAGTTTGATTTCAGTGTATCGAGCGGAGAGCCAAAGAGATGGCTGGTCAGATTCTTGTTAAGCCGGTTTGTTGTTGAAAACTTTGCTCTTGCATAGGCCAATGGAGCCAGGCGGCAACTAGTGCGAGACCAATACCTACGAGCCACATGCCATTATAATTACCAGTAGACTCATAGAAGTAGCCGCCAAGCCATATTCCGCTAAAACTACCGAGCTGGTGGCTCATAAATACAATGCCATAGAGGAATGGCATGTGACGCGTTCCGAAGAAAAGTGCAACTAAGCCAGAAGTTGGCGGAACCGTGGCGAGCCAGAGAAAGCCGATAGCTCCGCTAAAAACAAATATCGAAGCGATAGAGGGCGGAGTGATCAAAAACCCTATGATCGCGATAGCTCTGCCAAGGTAGATAAAAGTTAGCAGTTTGTGCATAGGTTTACGGCCACTTAAAATGCCTGAATAATAGGCGCCCGCCACGTTACAGAGACCTATGAGACCGATACTCCATGCTGCTGTCTGAGGGCTAAATCCTAAATCGACGATATAGGCGGGCATGTGCACTGTGATGAAAGCTAAGTGAAAGCCGCAAACAAAAAACCCTGCGACGAGAATAGAGTAGGAACGAATGCTGAAGGCACGGTACGCCAGCTGCACCAGGCTTATAGGAAGGTCCTCAGAACTTGGCGCTGCGGCAGCGGCTGCATATCGAGCGAGTGGGATAGCAAAGAGGGCCATGCTGAAAGCGACTAGGCCCATGATCTGAAGTGCCGATAACCAACCGACGGTTTCTAAGATGAATTGGGTGCTCGGTACGACAAGAAACTGCCCTAAACTTCCTGCTGCCGTGCCAATTCCCAGGGCCCATCCACGTTTCTCCTCAGGCACAGCCGCGGCGATAGCCGGCAATACAATGCCAAAGGAAGTGCCAGCAATCCCAGCGCCCACTAATAAGCCTGCGGTAGAATTAAGAGCCAGAGGTGTAGTTGATAGGCTCATACCTAGAATGCCTAATCCGTAAAGTACTACCCCACCTATCAGCACGCGGAGATTTCCAAAGCGGGTACTGAGACCGCCGGCAAGTACAGCGAACCCTCCCCATGCAAGATTTTGAATTCCAAGAGCCATGGCCAACACATCTCTTCCCCAGCCATTAGCACTAGACATCGGCTGCATAAAAAGACCAAATCCGGAGCGCAATCCAAAAGAGAGAATGAGCAGTAGGCAGGCGCTTATCAATACAGGAAGATAGTGGCGGGAAGTTGCAGTCATAATTAATAATTTTTTTTGTTCAGTAGTTAGTCGTACATAACTTTTGGCGATTGGTTATAGTCGATTACGAGCACGGCCTGTGCAAATAGTTCACAGTAAAAATCTTATATAGCCCTTCTAAACCGTTTCTCCAGAATAGTATGTATACGGGTGCAATGGAACCATCCTGACTTATCGGGGTGTACTCATAGGATGAGTGCTGGCTGGGCGGTTGATAGGTTTAAGGTGCTACAAGCTCTTCATAACTCAATAATCGGAAAATCAAATTGGCTGCATCAATAAGTTGAAAACTAACTGTAAGCCGGCATCATGCTTTATGTTCCTATAATCATAACGATTACGGGAACCTATCCTTTAATATGGACATGGGACGGATAAGCGCTGTAACGCTTAAATTAGTGAAGGATCTAATTGGCCCTACCTATCATGAGCTGAATTGGCGACCGGAAGATGTTGATCTGTTTATCCCCCATCAAGTTGGGGAGCGGCCATTTTTGAAGGTTTTAGATATTGTCGGGGTCCAGAAAGAGAAATCGATAGCTACATTTACCAAACTAGGCAACCTGGCATCTGCCACGGTGCCGGTATGCTTCGACAGGATGAAGCAGCAGGGGAGATTGTTGCCAGGTTCGAAGATGTTAATGGCGAGTTCTGGTAGCGGTATCGTAGCTTCTTTTGTTGGCATGTCGCTATAAGAGGAGGAATTGCCTCTCATTAGAGGTGATTTGCTCTGGAAAAGGCCCGCTATTGTCGTTAGAATAATTGCTTCCCACGATTATCAGGGCTATTACACATGGAATCAAATGCACTGATTTTTCTAGGCACGGTAGCTTTTATAGGGATGATCCTAAAATTCGCCATCCTATTTAACGTAAGTATTAAGAGCCAGATAGCGGAGAGTTTCGTCGTAGTCTGTATCTTTTTCCTGTTGCAGAACGTGTCTGAATTCCTTGGTTATTTTACTTACAACATATCCGAACAAGTGGGTTTAGCATTTGTTCATATATACATGATAGCACTCTATTTTCTCTTTCCTTCGGTTCTAGTTTTGGCGCTCACCCTCGTGGAATCAAAGCAGCTTAAGGCGGTTAGAACTATCTTATATGGCATCGCGTTTTGTATAAGTGTTGCTCATCTGAGCGGCTATATAGTAGACGGAATCAAATTTGTTGGCTGGTCCGCTGTTACAACCCCGGGGAGTTATTATTGGGCCGCCATTTCCTATCCAATGCTCATGGCAATTTCTACTGTCATCGTGCTCTTCAAGCACTACATCGCTAATAGCAGTTTTGAGATCAGGAATCGCTGCAAGGTGAATCTGCTGGCGTTTAGCCCTATGTTCCTGGTTGCTGTTCTAGTCATATTGTTTAGATTGGCTGGGTTCGAGTCGTCCACCGCTATCACCATGCCGGCGGCGACTATATTTTTCCTCTTCGTCATGCTGCTACAGACAAACGGTAATATCTTCTGGGCATCTCTGCGATTAAAGATTCTTATATCAGTTCTTACGCAGAAGAATATTAATACCCTGGTCGAGATCTTGGTAAACATCGAGAAGCTGAGAATTACCGAGGCACTGAAGGCTAGCAATGGCATGCAGCGCAATGCGGCAAAGCTGCTCAGTGTTCCGCCCTCTACGCTGAACAAGAAGATCGCAAAGTACGAAATTTGTGCTGAAGACTTTCAGCAACTTAGCGTCTTCGATGCGATTAAATCTCGACGACTCGCCTCCTAATCCAGGTCCCCTGGGGCGCTCACAAACATCGTACCAACAACCCTGTTATATTCTCGCTTCATGGTTGCTGCCCTCGATTTTCCTTCCCGAGACTGAGAGGCTTGAATAGGCCAGCTTTTTCTCCGTACCCAAGATGTAGCTGGAGTATGCCTATGAGGACGGCTCTGTCTTACACTGTCATGAATGGGCACCCGGTGAGGAGACGCCGTCTGTAGAGAAAGTGATAAGCGATGCCAATGCTAATGTGCTCACCGATGGCAAAAGCTTATCAGAGACCTGAGGATGAGGGGCAACTCTTCGATGGTAAAGGTTGGCACAAAAGTGAAAATCATTCGCCTAGTCGAAGGTGACCACGATATTGACTGTAAAATTGACGGTATCGAAGCGATGAAATAGAAATCCATGTTCGTTAAGAAGGTGTAGGCAGACTGTTTCGATGCTTTCAATACTCATTAGATGTTTCTCTAGCTAGAGCTTTCTGCTTATCGCGAACTCAATCCAGCGCTGTTTCGCCCGGGCATGGGATTGCCTATACTGCTGCTTTAGGTGATGAAGCTTAGAGGGTTGTCCGCAGCCCCGTTTGAATAGGAATGATCTTAACTATGTATGAAGCAAATTGGATGTCGATCATCCCTCCATTGCTAGCAATAGGCTTGGCAATCGTAACGCGGCAAGTAATTTTGTCCCTCAGTGTTGGTATCTGGATCGGCTTCTGTCTGCTCGAATCGGCTAATCCTGTTGCCGGTATAGGACTAGCGCTAGACGGCGTAGTCAATGTGTTTTCCGATGCCGGCGATACGCGGGTTCTCATGTTTACCTTAATAATCGGCGGCCTTATCGCCACTATCGAGAAGGTCGGGGGCGTTCGTGGTTTTATACACTTGCTAGAGCATCGAAACTGGGTTACTAACGGCAAGCGCGCGCAGTGGTTGGCTTATGCGACAGGCGTAGTGGTTTTTATCGAATCCAATATAACGCTGTTAATTGCTGGCGCCATATCTAGGCCGCTTTTTGATAGATACAAGATATCCAGAGAGAAGCTGGCTTATATTATCGATTCAACATCTGCTCCTATTTGTGTGCTGATTCCATTAAATGCCTGGGGTGCCGTAATAATCAGCCTCCTCGGATCGGCCGAGATTGAGAATCCCATCGATATTTTTATCTATGCGATTCCGTTTAACCTCTATCCTATTGTAGTCATCTTGTTCTGCGCCTTTGTCATTTTTCGCGATGTTGATATTGGGCCAATGGAAAAGGCGCAAAAAAGAACCGAGGCTGGAGATCTGCTGTGGCCAAATGCAACGCCAATGGTAGATCCCGCGATCCTTTCCCAACAGGCTGACCATAGTGATGCTGACAAGGCGCGATTCATGATTGTGCCGATAGTGGTTATGGTAATTAGCATGCCTTTAGGCTTGTATGTAAGCGGCGGCGGCAATATAAGCGCCGGATCTGGTTCAACATCTGTTCTATGGGCGGTACTTGCGGCCCTTGTTACGTCATGGGGCTTAACTTTGCAACAGGGCCGAATGGGTCTTGAAGAGTTGATGCAGATTTTCTTAAAGGGAGCAGGGGGGCTGTTGCCGGTGACGATGATTTTGTTGTTTGCTTTAGCGCTCGGCGATGTGGCTAATCTTTTGGGTACTGGTGCTTACGTAGCTCAACTGGTACAGGAAAGTATTCCTCTAGCCTTTCTGTTGCCCCTGCTGTTCATTATCTCGGGTTTTATAGCATTTGCTATAGGTTCTAGTTGGGGAACGTTTGCCATCATGATACCGCTGGCCATTCAGATCTCTGTCTCTATCGACCTGAATAGCTCACTGTTTCTTGCTGCTGTTTTGTCTGGCTCGGTGTTTGGAGATCATGCGTCGCCAATAAGTGACACTACGGTTGTAGCGTCGATGGCCTCGGCTACAGACCATATAGATCACGTTAGAACACAATTACCCTATGCGTTGATTAGCGGTGCCATCGCTGCGTTTGGGTTTTTGTTGCTGAGTATGTTTCTTCTTTAGCGAGGCTAATCCATAGCTCTTATTTCTGTTATAGGGATCATTTCGATATCCTTGAACTTTTCGTTCGCCGGCAAGTTGTCGTCGATTAGATTGCTGATGCTGGAGTAGGTGTCAGTAACAAAGACAGACTCATTGCCGTGGGTCTTGCGCGTGATGCCAAAATTAATTCTGTCGCGCTTTTTCTGAGGTATCTGGTTCAGCATATTTTTTGTAGCCCAAACGGAACCATTTCGTGCAAAATCACTAATACGTGACGCGTAGTTAATTGTCTCGCCCAGCACGGTGAACTCGACGTGCCCGCCAGCATGATAACTGCCAAACCATTCCTGACCTTCATTCAGCCCTATGTTTAAAAAGATATCGCTAAACCAACCTTTTCGTGTCTGCCATTGCTGGGTGATTCCTTTCATCATTTTCTGCAACTCGAGAGAGCACTCTATAGCATTCAGCTTGTAGTCACAGTCCGGCTGTGGGAAGAAGTAGTACACCATCCCATCGCCGGCATGCTTGCCATAAGTACCATAGAACCGACGAAATATGGGTGCACTCTCTTGCCAGATATTGTTGATGAGTTCGAAGTATTCTTCTGCAGGCAGTTCCGAACAAATTTTTATCGAATTCTGCAAGTCTGCCACCATAACGGTGACATCGGTGAGATAAGGCTTGCGCCTTTTTAGCAATTCATTGATGACCTGGTTTCGCTTGCTTAGAAAATCTAACAGATAATCATCATTGAGAACTACCGGACTGTGGGTGAAAAAGATTCCTTCACGATAGAAGCAGACATAGAGATCGTGTGGCGAGAGACTCCCTTTGTCGTCTGCAAGCATAGTAGGGTAGTGAATCATTGGCTCTCTTCCCACTGGCGCAACGTGATCGTAGACGTCTTTGAGTATGCCCAGTTCATCGCCATCCAGCGCCGTATAGATTTTAATCAATGCTTGTTGGCTTAACTTTTTCTTGCCGGCTGCGAGGTGTGGACGTAACAGCTCCCGTACGCGGTCAGGATCTGTACCCGCTTCGGTGCTGAATAGTAATATTAGTAGGTTGCGAGACTCCAGGTCCCCGGGAAGCTCTTTGCTATGGTTGAAAAAGGAGTGCTGCGCCTGATTATTCCACCAGATAAGCTCGAAATTGTTGTTCACCATATAGGATGGGCCCGGAAGTTCTTCCAGGCTGCCATCGAATGAAAGGTTCTGGGTCATCCGTGGAGAAGATAGTTTGCCGGGCGATCCCTGCCCAGCATCCGAGGAAATAGCTCTTCTGGCTTTTTCAAATCCCATAGTATCCGATGGGCCTCCAAATCCAGAGGTTATAAATGTAGGTGCACTTGATTCATTTTCCTGCAACTTTGGCAGGGGGGTCATACTCTCATTAAACTCCCTTGCGATTTGCGCCATGGTTTGGCCTTTTTTCTTTAATATTTGGACCTGCTTAATGCGCTCGGCTGCATCCTCATGGAAGTAGCCGAGGCGGGTGGCGCGGCCTTCGCCCTCGCTAGGTGTCTTGATTACCGGGCTTGGCAGTATGCCCAATGCCACATAGTTATTCAGTGTGGCTCGAGAAATCCCAGTAATTTCAATAAGTTGCTTGCTATTCAGCATGATTCTTCACTCATTTCTAATGCCTGGTCAGTATAAATAGACAGTACAGATGTGCCAACATTACAAGTAGACTGATTATACATACTGTATAATTAAACTGTATAAAAAAGCTTGCTTAGTAGCTCTGCCACGGGCTATGGGGGATGTTGTAGGCTAGTTACTCGGCAGGGAGCCTGACGCAGCGCAGGGTGACCGTAGAAGCTGTTATTATCGTTGTTTCTCAAGAATGTCAGCAGGAATTGATAGCAGATGGAATTTAAACGAATAGACGTGCATCAGGCGCGGGCAATGTTAGAAGAAGCTTCCGAGAGCGGCCTTCAGTTGGTAGATATACGAGATGAGCGGTCCTTTAGCAATGGCCGTATCAGTTCGGCACTGCACTTAGACAACAGTGGCGTGCAGCCCTTCATTGAAAATGCCGATCCGAGTAAACCTCTTATCGTATATTGCTATCACGGAAATATGAGTCAATCTGCCGCCGCGTATTTCTCGGAACAGGGATTTGAAGATACCTATAGTATGGATGGCGGGTTTAGTGACTGGGAGGTCAATTTTTCTGACAAGATTGAGGTCGACTAGGGGGTGGTCGAATTCTCCTCATCTCGCTTAGCGAACATACGCTTGGCTGTCATTGCCGTCACCATGTAGATCATGTTGATCATTGCCCAGGCAAAAATTTCCAGCGTCCACAAGGCGTGGGTTTCAGGATCTACAAATTTTGCGATAAAGATCAGAAGTGACCAGACGAGCAAACCCACTAACGGGAGCCCCGAGACCAGGCCCCAATTCCTATCCCATTGGCGAATTGCGGCAATGTTAAGCACGGCGCTTCCAGCGGTAGCAGCAAACACAATGAGTATGATCAGTGTAGTCCAGAGCATTACGGAGTTGGCTTCGATTTCAGCGGCTGCGAATACGTCGCTAGATAGCCCTAGGGCTAACAAGCCAAACGGGACGGCTCTGAACTTCGATCCATTGCGGGATTCACTGCTTCTAACATTATGCAAAGTCTGTTTCCTTGTTACTCTATTTCTGTGCGCTACCATTTAGATAGCGCCCGCGATGCGGTTCCAGCTTGCCGTTTAATCTTTGAATCCGCAACGGGATTAAAACAAAGCCGGGCGACTTGGGAAAGAGTTCATTTATGTGTTTCTATTTTCAGGCAGTCTTGTGATCATCTAGGCCTAATCCCCAATTACAGCGAGAATGGCTAAGCTTCGTTAATTCTTCATAGCCCGGGTTTTGCTACAGGAGTTAGCAGAGGGATTGGAGTAAGAGTTAGAATAGGGGCTTAGCACAGATGTTTAGTACAATCGGGTTTCTACTTAATCGAATAATAGTCCACTAGCATAAAAATTGTTTCTCCTTTTGCGCAGATCTTGGTCAGCGAGTCATTCTTTGGGAGTAATTAATGAATACACGAGTCTCTACTGGGCTAATTCTACTAGCCACACTTAGCAGTTGTGCAAATGGTCTTTCTTCTAATGGGGTGCCAGTTCGAATAATAGCCGAACGCGGGGGATTTGTTCCTGAAGGAATCGAGTATGACAATAATCGCAATCGTTTTCTTACTGGCTCCATCTCAGAGGGCACCATTTACGAAGTCACTACCAGTGGCAGACTTATTCCTGCTATTACTTCGCCAGATCTAAACGCCTCCGTAGGTATAGAAGTCGATGAATTGCGCGATCAGCTTTTTGTTGCGAACTCGAATACGGCAAGTGGTAACGGTGCCGCTGAACTGGGTATATATGATCTTGCTACTGGCGAGCAGATAGCTATGGTCGATCTGGCCGCAAGCATTCCCAATAAACCAAGTGACTCTGGCCATTTTGCCAATGATGTGGCGGTGAGTTTGGCAGGTGTCGCCTATGTCACTGACAGCAGAATGAAGATTGTCTACAAAGTTGACCGTTATTATCGAGCGAGCGTGTTACTAGATTTTGGCATAGATGCCGAATATGGGCTGAACGGAATTGAATATCACCCGTCTGGCATTTTGATAGTGGCTTCACCTGCTACTGCACAACTACTAAGGATTCCGGTCGACAACCCACAGCGATGGGCAGTGATAGACCTGAACTTTCCAGCGACAGGCGGAGATGGCTTGGTATGGGCGTCCGACGGAAGTCTGGCGGTGATATCGAATAATAGCAGCCGTGTAAGCAAGTACCTCAGCGATGATAATTGGCGTACAGCTCGACTAAGCGGTATGGCTAGTTATTCTGGGCAGTCCACGACGGGCGCCGTAGTTGGGGATGAGATTTATGTTGTACAGCCGCATTTCTCAGACGCTGAACCGCCTGAAATAGTGCGCGCCAAGTTCTAGGGTTGGTAAGCCATCGAGGGACATGACTGACACGATGGCGACGGGGATGCTAACGCTTCGTGTTAAGCACCCAGGTTGTCAATAACTAGTCACTTCCAGCGCGCTCGTCTCTACCTGCCGTAATCTCGCTTCATATCATTGCAATCATAGGTGGCGTCTAGAGAAAAATCCCAAGAGCAAATGTTGCGTTAATGACGTATAGCGTTGCCGATAACATCTATCGTGTCAGCGGTTCTCAACTTTTCGCCAAGGCTTTTCGTAAGCCTTATCGTGTCGAGCGACATCGCAGCCTGAATCAATGGCTTTGCTAGCTCCTAAATACTGAGTATTACCACAGCTATTCATCTCACTGCTTGAGGCCCTTCGGCTTATTGCAAGACGAATTCGACAGGCGCGTTCGGCCCAAGCGGTAATCCCAGTACAACCCAGATTATAGTGAGCAGTAAGCCCGAGCCTAATAGAACCATCGAGTAGGGCAGCATGGTCGCAGCCAGACTTCCGAGGCCGAACCCTTTCTGCCAGCGCTGACAGAACACCAGTATCAGAGGAAAGTAGGGCATGAGAGGCGTGATGATATTTGTTGCGCCATCGCCAACACGGTAGGCCGCCGTACTCATCTCTGGACTGATACCAATTAACATCAGCATAGGCACTAGCACCGGAGCGAGAAGGGCCCATTTAGCACTTGCGGAGCCTATAAATAAATTGATTGTCGCGCCAAATAATATGATTAATGCCATCAAGATCGAATCGGGCAGACTCGACCCTTCCAGAACTGCCGCCCCTTTGATCGCGAAAATAAGCCCGAGGTTAGACCAGTTGAACATGGCAACAAAATGCGCGGCGGTGAATGCCAGTACCAGATAATAGGAGAGATCGGCCATGGCATCGCTCATCATCTTCACGATGTCGCGATGGCTGGTTACCGAGCCAGCGGCAGAACCGTAGGCCCAGCCAGCGGCAAGAAAGAGAAAGAAGAAGCCAGCTACCAGAGACTGAAACATCGGTGTTAGCCTTGCTTCGGGATTGGCATCTTCATTGATCAGTGGCGTACCCGGACCAATAGTAAGAAATACCCAGAGTGCGATAATGGCCAGACATGCATAACCGGCGCGAGCCAACCCTTTGCGTTCGGCGTCACTGAGCGTAGTACTTGGATCCTTGATGACGCCTGCGGTACTACTCTCGGCATCCCCCGGAGCTATGGGTGCCAGGCGCGGCTCTATGATCTTATCCGTCACGTACCAGATCGATGGCAAGAATACGAAAGTCATCGCGATGATGAAATAAGCATTGCCTGCAATATTGGCATCCCATGAGGGCTGGATCGTTTCGGCCGCTGCCTCGGTAATACCAAAGAGTAGGGCGTCTAGCTGGCCAGGTAATAAGTTGGCAGAGAAGCCGCCGGAGACTCCAGCGAATGCGGCGGCGATGCCCGCTATGGGATGGCGACCGGCTGCAGCGAAGATTACGCCAGCCAGAGGTATTAGAACAACATAAGCTGCATCGGCAGCTAAGTTGCCGACCATGCCGATGAGCGCAACTGCTGGAGTTAGCAGAAATCTGGGCGCCTTGGATACTGCGCCACTCATTGCGGAGGCGAAAAGGCCGGTTCGCTCTGCGACCCCCGCACCTAACATAACTACTAGCACATAACCGAGTGGGTGGAATCCAGTAAAGGTTTCCGGCATATTTACAAGTAATCGTTGAATATTTGCAGCTGACAGCAGACTCTCTGCATTGACCATAATGGCATTGCCCGCCGCATCTACCTGGGTGGGATGAGCGGCGGAGATGCCTACAAGTGCGGCGAGGACGCTTATGGCTATGACAACCGCAATACAATAAAGAAAGATGAATACGGGGTCGGGTAGCTTATTTCCCGATTTTTCAATCCAGGCCAGAATGCCTTTCATTTCATTGGCTTGTGTTTGAATATTCTCAGTCATTATAGCCTTCCTAGTCTTGGATGCTGCTGGATCGCGCTTGGTTAAATATTTGAAGTTTACTTTACGGCAGCTATATCGGTGCCTTAACGGAGTAATCGAAAAAAGGTGTTAAGTTCATTTATGTAGCTCTCGGGCTGCTCCAAAGCTGCAAAGTGGCCACCTTTATCCATTAGCGTGTAGTGTCGCAAGTCATAGGCGGCTTCGACCCAAGACTTGGGGGTTATGTAGATCTCCGCGGGATAGACGGCGGCACCGGTGGGTACGGCAATATATTCGATAGGCTTGGCAATCGGGGTCTTGCTGCTCTCATAGTAAATGCGCGCAGAAGAAGTAATGGTTTCTGTAAACCAATAGATGGAAATATTGGTCAGCAGCTCATCTTTCGTGAAGTGATTATCCAGATCGCCATCGGCCCCCTGGGGCATATCGGTCCAACCGTGGAATTTTTCAACGATCCAGGCGGCAAGCCCGGCAGGCGAATCATTTAATCCATAACCTAAGCTTTGTGGTTTAGTTCTTTGTATCTGCTGATAACCCACTTCATTCTGCATATAGGCAGTACGTGCTTCCCGTAATGTACTCTCTGCTTCGGATACATTATTTCTTAACGCTTCGTCAGCGGGAGGGTTCGCTAAAACCATATTAGAGTGCAAGCCAATTAAGCGATCTGGATAGTTATTAGCGAGGTAGCGATTAATAATGGCACCCCAATCACCGCCGGCTATGGCGTATTGTTCGTAGCCGAGTCGTTCCATGAGCGCGGCAAGAATATGGGCGAATTTTTCCGGGCTGTAGCCGGCCTGGTTCGGCTTCTCTGAAAAACCGAAACCAGGAAGTGAGGGCGCTATTACGTGATAAGAGTCTGCGATGTTGCCGCCATGAGCTGCAGGGTCAGTAAGTGGCCCGATGATCTTGGTGAACTCGGCCACCGATCCCGGCCAGCCATGAACGACCATAAGCGGGATCGCATCAGGGTTCTCTGAACGCTGATGAATAAAATGCATATCTAAACCATCGATTTCAGTTTTGAACTGATCGAATTGATTTAATTCAGATTCTTGTTCGCGCCAATCAAAATTATTCTGCCAATAGCTGAGCAATTCTGCGAGATAACTTGAGTCTGTTCCGTATTCCCAGCTTGTCTGCGCTAGTTGATCAGGCATTCGAGTTGCGGCAAGTCTTCGCTGCAGGTCTTCGATAGCGGTGTCCGAAACTTGGATCTCAAAGGGAAGAATGGGGGCATTGTTGGCAAGTTTGATTTCTGGCATCGATGTCTCATTTGGCAATGGTTGGCTGTTGGCTAGGGTGTCAAGCCTGTGTGTAAGCAGATCGGGCTTAGCGAATGCTAGTGAACTGAGTAGAATCGCCAGGGATATTAGCCCAATTCGTTTTAATGGAAGGTCTGATGATCTTAATCGCATTGGCTGCCTCTCTGCGGAAAGTGGTTAGTTAGGTTTTCTAATTGTTTTCAATTTCTATCAATGTCTTAGTAAGTATTTCCAAGGCTGAATCAACTTCTTCTTTGCTTACATTAAGTGCCGGCAGCAAACGGATGCTATTGGCACCTGCCTTCACTACGAGCAGTCTGTGGTTCTGAAGGCGCGCAATCAGCTGCCCTGCATCTGTTAGGCAATACAAGCCTAGCATTAAGCCCAGGCCCCTAACTTCGGAAAGCAGCGTAGGAAAGCGTTCAACCAGTAATTCCAATTCTTTCTTAAAATAGGTTCCCATGTCTCTGACATTAATGAGAAAAGTATCATCGATCAACTCATCCAGAACCGCGTTTCCTACTGCCGTAGCAAGCGGATTTCCGCCGAAAGTACTGCCATGACTGCCGGGTGCCAGTGCTACAGCTACTTTCTCTACCGCTAAACAGGCACCTATAGGGAATCCGCCGCCAAGTCCCTTCGCTGAGGCGAGCAGGTCTGGTGAGACGCCTAACTGCTCATAAGCATAGAGGCTGCCTGTACGTGCGATTCCACATTGCACCTCGTCGAACATAAGTAGAATATCATTGGAGTCACATAAGTCTCTGACAGCTTTGAGAAATTTTCTGCTGGCTACAGTGATTCCTCCTTCACCCTGGACCGGCTCGATTACAATCGCAGCTGTAGTTTCGCTTATGAGGGCCTTTAAAGATTCTATGTTACCAAATTCAGCCTGATCAAAGCCTGGGTCGCCAACGATAAAGCCTTCGCAATGTGCTGGATTGGCTGCAGATGCGATCGCGGCGAGACTTCTTCCATGGAATGCGCCAGTCATCGATATTATTCGGTTACGCTGAGATTGGCCTTTGTCGTGAAAATAACGACGGATAGCCTTGAAACCGCATTCGATTGCCTCGGTGCCCGAATTGCAGAAGAAAACCCGATCTGCAAATGTATTCGCCACCAGCTTTGCTGCCAACTCTTCGCCAGCTTCTATATTATAGAGATTCGACGTGTGCCAGAGTCGCTTTGATTGTTGCGTCAGAGCATCGATCAATTTTGGATTGCAATGGCCGAGACTATTGACCGCTATACCCATGCCAAAATCGAGATAGCGCTCACCTTCTTTGGTAAATAAATAAGAGCCATTGCCGTGATCGAATTTCAGCTCTCTAGTTCCGTAGTTCTGCATGAGGGCAGAGCTCATATGTATATCCTAAGTCTCTAAATTGATTGATTTGCTTACTGCTATTGCTCTAAAAAAGCCGCGGCAGTTTGCCGGATTAGAGTGTATCATTCAATCCAGAAATTACAGATGGGAATCCGACATTGTTCCAGTTAAGAAAAAAATCATTAGAGCTACCCGATGCCAACTCTGCGTTGCCGGACAGGGAGCAAGCAATTCAACCTGCAGCGGAACATTTCGTCTCCGGTAATCGCTTTGTTGAACCCGTACCTGAACACCTGGAGAAAGCTGTATTCGGACTTGGTTGTTTCTGGGGTGCCGAAAGATTATTTTGGGAGCTAGAAGGTGTCTTTAGTACTGCCGCAGGTTATGCGGGGGGCATTAGCCGCAACCCTTCCTATAAAGATGTATGTTCTGGGGGCACCGGGCATACCGAAGTCGTCCTTGTCTTTTTTGACCCGGACAAAATCTCCTATCAAAATCTGCTTGCTGCGTTTTGGGAGTCCCATGATCCGACACAAGGCATGCGCCAGGGCAACGATCAGGGTACTCAGTATCGTTCCGCTATCTATACCAATAGCGCAGCGCAGGCTACAGCTGCCAAGGCGAGTAGTAAGGCATTCCAGAGTTCGCTTAGTGGCAAAAATTATCCATTGATAACTACTGAAATCAGAGAATTATCCGATTTTTATTATGCTGAAGATTATCATCAGCAATATTTGGCGAAGAACCCCGGTGGTTACTGCGGCCTAGCCGGTACCGGTGTCTGTTACCAGGCGGATTAAGGTCAGAGCCTTTTTGCTTGGCGGCCGGAGGCTTAATCGTTACTTGGTTTAGCTGGGTGCTGATACAGCGTTGCTGCCTATTATTCTAAACTAAAGAATTCTCTGATCTCGGTTTCTTTCTCCAGTGCGTCCTCATGGCCTAGTTCCCAAAGCGCATTGCAAAATCCCTTCTCGAAGAGCACCAAGCTAAGCAGAGTGCTAGAGCTATCCAATTTGATATGCCTGGCCATCTGCTTGGGCAGCTCATGATAGAAATCGGTGGCGATTAGGTTTATTTCTTTAGAAGGTGAAATCTCAAATAATTCAATTTTTTGAGCACGAATCTTTTTTTCATTTCTCACATGCTCTGGCACAAAATCCAGCACCTCATTCATGTCTCTTAAAAACTCAAGATCGTTATCTAAAGTATCTATGAAGGCGCTGTTGAGCATATGCCCAATAATTTGGGACAGAGGGGGAGCCTCTGTCATCTTGTTTTCCAGGGGTGCTTTAGTACGATTTCCGCTGACCCCCACGGCAAGAAGTCGCGTGGCCCCCAAATGAATCGGAGTTGAGGTTGGGGCCAACTGGCGGACGGCGCCATCACCATAGAACTGATTTCCGATTTTCACCGATGGAAACAAGACCGGCAGTGCCGCTGAAGCCAACAGATGGGAATGGGTAATCTGACTCCGTCGTCCAATTCGATGGGGGCCCTCCCAATCCTTGAGCCCCTTTACCCCCTGATAGAAGGAGACAGATTCTCCGGTGCTGTATGCAGATGCAGTAATACTTAATGCATCGAGCAAGCCTCTATCTATATTTCGCTGAATTTTATGTAGTTTTAATACACGATTAAGCAAGCTAGCAAGAGGGGAGTTGTCTAAAAGAGAGCGCGGCACATCGGCCGGATTGCTACGCATCGACGCCAATAGCATCGCCGAAGCGCTACCGAGCATATTTCCAGATTGCGGTGTATAGATCTGGTCGCTGCTAATATTTTTCCACACATACTCTAGAAGCCTCACTCCGGTTCGAAGCCTATGGGCGTGGGAGCCAAGTGAGGCAGCGTTGAAAGCGCCGGCAGAGGTTCCGGAAATGATATGGAAGGGGTTCTTTGCATTCTTGGGCATTAGTTTCGCAATGGCGCCTAGCACGCCCACCTGGTAAGCCGCGCGAGCGCCGCCTCCCGAAAGTAACAAGCCGATACGCTCCTCATTCTTCCTTTCTAGCATGCTAATTGTACTTCTCCCTTGCCTTCGCTAGCGTAGCGCTTAATACATTTCAGATAAATATTGCTTTATTAACAGACTGTTATGACAGTATTTTAGAACCCTTTGTAGGACTTTGTATTCATCTAAGGCTTATCTTAGATGGCTAAGTCAGCGATTGCCCTCTATCATAGTGCGAACTGTCAGGTAGAGTCTCTAATGGTAACCCAAGCAAAGATAGACCCACTGGTAATCGCGATATCCTCTCGCGCCTTGTTTAACCTGGAAGATAGTCATCGCGTCTTTGAGGAGGAGGGCCTGGATGCCTATCAGCAATATCAGATATCAAAGGAAGACAAACCGCTGGAACCTGGCGATGCTTTCCTGTTGGTGCAAAAACTACTGGGGCTAAATGAGTTGCTCGATGAGTCTCCCGTGCAAGTGATTCTTCTATCGAGGAATAGTGCAGATACCGGGCTGCGGATCTTTAACTCTATACAGCACTACGGCTTGGATATAAGCCGCGCCGCATTCAGTGGTGGAGATAGCCCCTATCGTTACATCTCGGCCTTCAATAGCCACCTGTTTTTGTCGACCGATGGCGCGGATGTCAGGCAAGCCTTGGAGCTTGGAGTCGCCGCGGCAACCATCTTGCCTTCTGAAAATAGCCGCACGCCTAACGAGAAGCTTAAGATAGCCTTCGATGGCGATGCCGTTTTGTTCTCTGATGACTCTGAAAAAATATTCAAAAACAGAGGGCTAGAAGCTTTTACTGAGAATGAACGTGAGGCAGCTAACGAGCCACTAAGCGGAGGGCCATTCAAGCCAGTTCTGGCGGCTCTGCAACAAATCCAAATGGGGTTCCCTCCTGGCGAGGCGCCACTGCGTACCTGCTTAGTAACGGCGCGTGCCGCGCCTGCCCATGAGAGGGTAGTGCGCACTCTGCGAGCCTGGAATATTCGCATTGACGAGTCTCTTTTCCTAGGTGGGCTCGACAAGGGTGAATTTCTCCGGGCATTTGATGCCGATGTCTTCTTTGATGATCAGGAAGGGCACTGTGAATCGGCGCGAAATCACGTTGCTACGGGTCATGTGCCTCATGGAGTGGCAAATCAATAGTAATTAAATAAAATGCTTATAATGTAAAATTAATTCAACTTACTAAATATAGTATAATACAACCCTAAACCGAATAAGATCACTATCAACAGACCCTGCAGCGTCTTTTCTGGCACCTGCGAGCTAAGCCGCGAACCTAGGGCAATGGCCGGCAAGGAGCCAATTAAAAGGCTAGCCAGCAGGGTCAGGTCCACATAGCCTGAGAGCAGATAGCCTAGACCAGCGATGAAAGTTAGTGGAACGGCGTGCGCTATATCACTGCCTATCACCCTTACTGTCGAAGCCTTTGCGTAGATGGTTAAAAGGATAGCCGCTGCAAAGGCGCCTGCGCCTACCGATGACAGCGTCACACAGACCCCAAGCACAATCCCCATAGCTACGGTCAGATGGCTTCGATGCCTGGAGACAAAACCCATCAGCCTTTCGGGCTTGTTCTCCCTCGCATTTTTTCTTAAATTTCCATTTAATATCAATATGATAGACGTAATTATTAGCATTATACCTAAGCTAGAGGTGAGGAGTTGCTCGAATTCAGGGCTCTGTTCTAACGTCGTTTGGCTAATAGCGCCATGCACCAGAAGTGCTGTAGGGATGCTGCCAAGGGCAAGCAAGCGGACGATAAGCCAGTCTACATTGCCTGCCCGGTGATGTGAGAGTGCGCCACCACTCTTGGTTATTGCCGCGTAGAGTAGGTCGGTACCAACAGCCACGGGTGCAGGATAGCCGAAAAACAAAAGCAGGGGTGTCATAAGGGAGCCGCCTCCGAGTCCGGTAAGACCAATGGCGAAGCCAACCGCTGCGCCGGCAGCAATATGAAGCGTGAGATCCATGGGCCAATAATCCGCGCATAGCTGTAAAGTCGCGAGATTAGACGGAGCAGAGTATATGTAAAAGGAATATTTATGAATATTTTAATAACTAAAAAGCATAACATAGGCTAATTCTTTACAACTGGGAGTTATCTCATGAAGTTGCAACAGCTTAGATATATTTGGGAAGTCGCAAAGCAAGACCTGAATGTGTCTAAAGCTGCCGCTCATCTGTTCAGTTCGCAGCCAGGCATAAGCAAGCAGATAAGGCTGCTGGAAGAGGAGTTGGGATTACAGATATTCATCCGGCGCGGGAAGCATTTGGTGGAGATTACAGAGGCCGGTCGAGAAATATTGGACACCAGCGGGGAGGTCTTGCAGCAGGTTGAGAAGATCCAGTCACTGGCGCGGGAATACGGTCAAGAACAGGCTGGTAGCTTGTCGCTAGCCACTACTCATACGCAGTGCCGCTATGTTCTGCCTCCGGTAATAAGGCAGTTCATCGATAAGCATCCCGAGATCTCCCTGCATATGCATCAGGGGACGCCAAAGCAGATATCGGCATCTGCAGCCGAAGGCGCCGCCGATTTTGCGATAGCTACCGAAGCTTTGGAGCTGTATAGCGACCTAGTGATGTTGCCGTGTTATCGCTGGAATAGGTCAATATTGGTGCCTAAAGGGCATCCATTGACTCAGGAAAGTAAGCTAACTCTCTGTAATATAGCTAATTATCCTATTATCACTTACACCTTCGGCTTTACCGGAAGGTCGAAGCTGGATGAGGCATTCAGTACTCAGGACCTGCATCCCAGGGTAGTTCTTACCGCTGCCGATGCCGATGTTATCAAGACCTATGTGCGCCTTGGCTTAGGCATAGGCATAGTGGCGAGCATGGCCTTTGATGAGGTGATAGACAGCGATCTGATAGCGCTCGACGCTCGTGACCTATTCGAATCCAGTACAACCAAGATAGGTTTTAGGCGCAACAGTTACTTGCGCAGCTATATGTATGATTTTATTGAGATGTTTGCGCCACACCTGACCAAGGAACTGGTCCAAGAAGGGCTGGCAACTCAGTCCAGCGCTGAGTTTGAACGCCTAGTGGAGGCTATCGAACTGCCAACGCTGTAGCCGGCCGATCCTGCTTAGGTCTCCAGCCTTAGGTCCGCTTTCTCTGGTCCTCTGTATTTGCTCTGTGCAGCCCGCATTCCTTGATAGTGGCTTCTTCCCACCACCAGCGGCCCTCTCGCTCATGCTGGTTCGGGCCTGTAGGGCGTGTGCAGGGTTCACAGCCTATGCTGATAAATCCGGCGTCGTGAAGCTCGTTATAGGGTACATCCAACATACGGATGTAGCCCCAGACATCCTCTGAGCTCCAGTTCGCCAGCGGGTTCACCTTAATCAGGGGGTGTTTAGGGCTGGAGAAGTTATTGTCGAGTTCGACTACCGGCACGTCGGCTCTTGTGGGGCTCTGGTCCTGCCGCTGCCCAGTGACCCAGGCATCAACTGTTGCGAGCTTTGCCCTTAGCGGCTCAACCTTGCGTATGTCGCAGCATTCTGAGTGTCCGTCCTCATAGAAGCTAAATAAGCCTTTGCTCTGAATTAGCTTGCTGAGGCGCTGCGGGTCCGGATGTAGCGTTTCTATAGCCAGGGAATAATATTTTCGAACATTCTCAATGAACGCGTAGGTCTGCGGGTGCAGTCGACCAGTGTCTAGAGTAAATACCGTAGGTGTATCGGGCAGCTTGCTCGCCATTTCAATTAAGACTACGTCTTCGGCCCCGCTGAATGAAAGTGCCAGGTTCGGCCATAGGTCGGCGACCTGACGCAGTACGTCTTTGGGTTCGCTGCCTGCCAGATCCGAGTTAAGGTCTAGCACGTCTTGCGCGATCTGAGCTGTCGATGTGGAGGTCATGAAGGTTTTTGCCAATTTATAGTCGAAGATGAGGCCGAGCCGGCACATTCTCGGCTATTTGTGCGGTGTGGTAAAGCGCTTGCTGGGATGGGGCTAAGCAGCTCAATTAAACTATTGTTTGTTGCGGCCGATCACAATGTTCCATGTGAAAACTCTAATAAAACTATGCACTTAGACAGTCTAAATGATTGCCGCTACTAAATCTTGCAGATTTTAGTAGCGATAAATCAATATCTAGTAATTAGACAGCTAGGGATTTTTTCTCCTGCTGTTCTGAATTGTTGATTTCTGGTAGATTGACGCTGCCCTAGGCTGACAGGGCGAAGCAAGGCGCCCGGCTGGCAAGATTGTAAGCTGGAGCAAGAAGTGCGAGAAGATCGCCGCAGCGAATAAAGCAACCCAGAAGGAGAACTTAGCATCATGGAACTAGCCTGTCTCGATTTGGAAGGAGTACTGGTACCGGAGATTTGGATCGGATTTGCTGAAAAGACCGGTATCGATGAATTGCGCGCCACCACGCGCGATATTCCAGACTATGACGTGCTGATGAAGCAACGGCTGGCAATACTCGATCAGCATGGCTTGGGACTGCCAGACATACAGGAAGTGATTTCTACGATGGAGCCACTGCCCGGGGCCAAGGATTTTATAATTTGGTTGAAGGAAAGATTCCAACTTATTATCTTGTCAGATACTTTTTATGAGTTCTCGCAGCCTTTGATGCGCCAGCTCGATTTTCCCACATTATTTTGTCATCGCCTGGTTGCAGACGAATCTGGCAGAATTGTCGACTATAAGCTGCGCCAAAAAGACCCCAAGCGGCAATCGGTTAAGGCCCTGCATGGGCTTAATTTCCGCGTCATCGCCTCTGGTGACTCTTACAATGATACGACTATGCTGGAAGAGGCAGATGCTGGAATCTTGTTTCGTGCGCCGACCAATGTAATCGAGGAGTTTCCCCAATATCCTGCAGTTGAGACTTATGAGGAGTTACGCCGCGAATTTTGTGCGGCTAGCGAGCGAGATCTTAGCATTTAGGAATAGGAAGTGCTGCGCAACAGCCTAATCCTGTTGATATTACTTATAATCTGAGGTTAGTCTTGTAATGCACTGAAAATATTATTTATTTTATCGAAACATTCCTGATACTCCTCCACACAATTAGAGTCGGCAACGATGCCGCCACCAGCCCAGCAGGTGAGTTCATTGGCCTCCCACAACAGGCTGCGGATGGTAATGCTGCTGTCGAAATTCCCTAGAGAGTCAAGGTAGAACACGGTGCCGCAATAAGCCCTTCTAGGATGCTGCTCTAGCCTCTGGATTATAGTCATGGCGCTTAGTTTGGGTGCGCCGGTTATAGACCCTCCTGGGTAGCAGCTTTCGAGTAAGTCTAGCGCGTCCCTTTCGGCTTTGAGGGTGCCTGACACGTCGCTAACCATATGATGGACATTGCTGAAAGATTCGACGTTAAATAAATGTTTTACTTCGATACTTCCTATCTGGCAGACTCTGCCCAAATCATTTCTTAACAGGTCAACGATCATTAAGTTCTCGGCCCTGTCTTTTTCGCTAGCCAGAAGGTCCTGTGCTAATTGTGCGTCCGCCTCCTTTGTTGAGCCTCTGGGTCTTGTCCCCTTGATGGGCTGGGTCAATACCGCTTCATCGACGAGTCGGAGAAAGCGCTCGGGCGACAGGCTCAGTAGGGCGCCACTATTCCAGTTTAAATAGGCAGAGAAGGGCGCGGTAATCGCTCTGCGCAGCCTGAGATAGGCGTCTAAGGGATCGCCGTCGCCCTTGGTCGTAAAACTCTGCGTCAAGTTAACCTGATAACAGTCGCCGCAATCGATACGCTTCTTAATATCTGTGAAGGCGCGCTGGTATTCATCGAAGCTAGAATTACTCTCGAAATTAGAGAGAAGAGAAAAGCTCCCGGGGTGGTCGCTATTAACTGTATCTAGCGCCTTGTTTATAGAGGAGGCGGTCTCTTCGATGTAGGCTTGGTCGCAGCCTGGGTGAAATCTGAGCTCGCAGGTATTTTCCTCGTGATCGATGATGAGGGTCCAGAGATAGACGCCGACGAAACCGTCGTTAATATCGAAACTTGAGCCACTTTTGAGTTCTGGGTAGCCAAGATGAGCGATCACCGCGCCGGCAAAGTCATCGCCAGATACCTCGGCTTGAAGACTCTGATACAAAGGTAGATGTTTGTCTTTTAAATATCTGATATTTCGTAATAATACCTCACTTTTTCTTGAGTCGCCGATGTGCTCACGTATATTTTCGGAACAAGACATTATGCCATTGCTTAAGATGATATGGGCAATCGGTGCCGCCGCGAGGATATCGCGCCTTCCACTGCGACCACCGTGGCTTGCGCTGTCCAGAAAAGCAGGCATGGCGAACGTTCCCAAGGCGCGCATGAATAACTCGCTGTCTTGCTGATAGGGGAGAACTCGTATGTTACTGCTGTGCATAGCCTGTGCTGACGTGTTGCGGGAGATTGATAGGTTTACTCAGAAACGAGCAGACTACCCTGATTTAAGAGTTGCCGCAGTAGTTCCGCCATCCCAGGGTCTGTGAGCAAGCTAGCCGAGCTTTCTGCACTAAAATGGCTGTGCTGGCACAGTGAAGTGATATTCGAAAGCTGAACGACAGGAAAGGCGACCATTGCGCCATCGACGAAGAGCAACACCTTGGCTTCATCGCCGGATTCCAGGAATGCAAAACGCGAACTCGGGTTTTTGAACAGGCTTACACCCTCGCCAAGCAGTACTGCGAATTCTTCGCTAGACAGGGTTTGATCTAATCCCTGGATCAATTCTGGATACTTTGGCTGGCTTACATGGCAACCGAACCAGGTGATGAACTTGCTCTTGTCTGCCAGTCTTTCGCTAAGTTGCTGGAAGCTTTTGTCGAGCATCTGAGGCTCGATTTCTCCGCTACGCAGATGGCTGGTTACACTACTGTCTTCATAACGATTCACTGGATTTTGCTCCTTAATGATCAGGTCGCTAAAGCCCTCGATCATCTCTGCAAGTGAGGGTGCGCGAAACCCTATCGAGTAACAAAGGCCATCGCTTGTCGCCGTACCCCAGTGAGAAAAGCGCGGGGGGATATACAGCGCGTCGCCGGCACTTAGAGTGAATTCCATTTTAGGCTCAAACTCTTGCAGTAGATTTAATTCGGTATTTGGTCTTTGGGATTCAGTCGAAGCCCAACGTTCTCCAACCTGCCAATGGCGCTCACCAGAACCCTGTAACAAGAAGACATCATAATAATCGTAATGAGGTCCCACGCCGCCGCCCTGAGCCGCAAATGAAATCATAATGTCGTCGATTCTCCAACTGGGGAGAAAATCGAAAAGCGCCTTAATATCAGCGACAGTCTCAACCCATTGGTCGACGGCTTGGACCAATAGGGTCCAGTTTGACTCGGGAAGAGAGGTGAAATCTGATTCCTCGAATGGTCCATTTTTAAGCAACCATTCGCCCGGTTTAAATTCGCTGATTAGCCGACTTTCGATGAATTCTTCGCAGGCTAGCCCAGCTAGCTCTTCGGCAGAAATGGCATCGCGGAAGTTCTGTACCAGCTTGGGTAGCAGTACCGGCTTCTTCTGCCAGTTTTGTTTTAAAAAATCATCGACATTGAATGTCGGACTGAGCTGCAGCGGCTTCAAATAGAACTAGCCTGTTCTTCGGCGTTGCCCAGATAAGTTCGTGGGGTAAGCGCCAGAAGTTCTTGCTTTGCCTTCACTGGTATGGAGAGAGTTTCCACGAATTCCTGCACAGATTGCTTATCAATTTGTTTGCCCCGGGTTAGCTCTTTAAGTTTTTCGTAAGGCTTTTCGATTCGATATCTACGCATAACTGTTTGTATAGGCTCTGCTAATATCTCCCAGCAAGCATCGATGTCTCTGTCTATCACTGCAGCGTTAAGTTCTAGCTTGCTTATGCCTTTCAAGGTTGCTCGATAAGCAATTAGGCTATGCGCGAGGCCAGTGCCAATATTTCGCAGCACTGTTGAATCTGTCAGATCGCGCTGCCATCTAGAGATCGGTAGTTTCTCCGCTAGATGTGCCATCATCGCATTGGCAATGCCTAGATTCCCCTCTGAATTCTCGAAGTCTATGGGGTTTACTTTGTGCGGCATCGTTGAGGAGCCAACCTCTCCGGCGACAGTCTTTTGTTTAAAATAGCCTAAGGAGATGTAAGCCCATATATCTCGATCGAAGTCGATAAGGATAGTGTTAAACCGACCGACAGCTGCAAATAATTCTGCAATATAGTCATGGGGTTCGATCTGTGTGGTATAGGGGTTCCAGCTAAGCCCAAGCGATTCTACGAAATTCTGAGCGTTGCTCTGCCAGTCGATATCCGGGTAGGCTGAAAAGTGTGCGTTGTAGTTTCCTACAGCGCCATTGATCTTGCCTAAAATCTCATTCGATTCAATCTGCGAGATTTGTCGGCGCAGGCGATGCACAACGTTTGCAAATTCTTTGCCCACTGTAGAGGGTGAGGCTGGCTGGCCATGGGTACGACAAAGTAGCGGTTGGCTGGCAAATTTCTTGGCAAGTTGCGCCAGAGTAGACTCAATTTCACGCATCTGATCGAGTACAACTTTGTCTCTTCCATCGCGTAGCATCAGGGCATAAGCCAAGTTGTTAATGTCTTCCGATGTGCAGGCGAAATGCACAAATTCTAGCTGGTCATTTAGCTCGGCATTGTCTTCGAACTTTTCCTTAATGAAATACTCTACAGCTTTAACGTCATGATTCGTGGTCGCCTCGATCTCTTTGATACGCCGGGCATCACTTCTTGAAAAATTTTCAATCAGGTCGTCTAGGTATTGTAGGCCTCGATCGCTGATCACTTGAAGGTCATCAATCTGGTCGTGTTCCGACAATTTTTGCAGCCACTTCACCTCAACCAGAACGCGGTAGCGCATGAGTGCGAATTCACTAAAGTAAGGCGATAGATCTGCACATTTGCTTTTATAGCGGCCATCAAGTGGAGAGATTGCCATTAGTGAATTGTCTGAGTCGTTTGCCATCGTGTATTCCTTGGATTTTGTTCTGTGTTCAATGCCGTGTTACTTAGATCGACGCCAGGAGACGTCGTCGCAGACTCCCAGCTGTTTCTTGTACTCTCTTTCGATAAAAAATGAGCCGCCAGCGACGTCCACCGAGTTGATGCCACAATACAGCAGAGCGGATGCCCGCAAGTAGAAGTGAGCGGACACGATTGGCTACATACTCATTCTGCAGATAGTCCATCTGCCCCTGAACCTGGATGCGGTGTGGCAACCTGCTAATTGTATCCTGATAAAGAGTAGCAAGCTGCTCGAATGTTTGTTCCTGGCGCAATTGTCCTGCTGTTTTTTCTTCGCCTTCCATTCGCCACGGCGTGGCATTCTCCGGTATGAGTTGCAAGGGGTGGATCCCCTGCAAGCCAACTCTAATAGCCTCTTGCATGGAGGGGTTTGCATCCAACTTATTGCGTAGTAGCAGCATCCCTAGTGTGTAGCGAACCATGCCGGCGTTTTCCGGCGCCTTTAACTGATGGAACATGTCATGCAAAGACCGCAGGCCCAGATTTAGATGCCCAAGATTCGGATAGACATCGGCTTCCGTCCTTGGATTAAGAATCAGAAGTGGGTTAACGCTCGCCAGAAGCTCGGTCTGCGAGGCATTCCCGTGTACGGCGAGTTTGGCTACGAGGGCCGCGGACTGGGCTACGGCGGCCAAAGCCATGGTCTGCCATTCCCAGCGCGTTAGCTCAGCGACAGAACTGTTCAATGATAGCTCCCCCGAGACAGCGCTCGTCTTGATAAAATACGACATATTGGCCCGGTGTCACGGCACGTTGTGGTGTAGTGAAATCGACCTGCAGCAGACCCTCTGTGTTGTTGCTAATTAGGCACTGCTGGTCAGGCTGGCGGTAGCGCACTTTTGCGGTACAACTAAGGGGCATAGCGTCGGGCTGTTTGTTTACCCATGCCGGCTTGCCTGCAAGTAACTGGCTGGAAAACAGCATTTGATGCTCCGAGCCTTGTGCGACCAATAAGACGTTGCTCTTTAGGTCTTTGTCGACAACATACCAGGGCGCCTCGTCATGATCGCTCAAGCCCCCTATGCCTAGCCCTTGCCGCTGACCATAGGTATAAAACATCAAGCCGGCATGCTCGCCTACAGTCTCGCCGTCTACAGATTCGATCACTCCCGGTTGAGCCGGGAGATACTGTTCGAGAAAATCTTTGAATTTGCGCTCCCCGATGAAACAGATGCCTGTACTGTCCTTCTTGTCGTGGGTACGCAGGCCTAGCTTGGATGCGATAGCACGTACTTCGGGCTTATCCAGCTCGCCGACAGGAAAAAGGCTCTTACTCAAACAGCTCTCATTTACCTCGCAGAGGAAATAGCTCTGATCCTTATTATTGTCCAGGCCTTTTAGCAGTTGGGTATGGGAGCCCACAACTTTCTTTCTCACATAATGCCCGGTCGCTATAAAATCCGCGCCAAGTTCGCCGGCATATTCAAGGAAAGCCTTGAATTTGATCTCTCTGTTACACAGTACGTCTGGATTGGGTGTGCGACCCGCTGAGTATTCTTGGAGGAAATGGGCGAAGACATTGTCCCAGTACTCGGCGGCGAAGTTGGCGCTGTGCAGAGGTATTCCCAGGCTGTCACAGACTGACTGGGCGTCGGCCAAGTCGTCCTTCGCGGTGCAGTATTCCGTGCCATCGTCTTCATCCCAGTTTTTCATAAACAAGCCTTCCACCTGATAGCCCTGCTCAATGAGCAGATAAGCGGCAACTGATGAGTCGACACCTCCGGACATGCCAACAATCACTTTACTATTGCTGTTGATTCTCTGTTCCTTGTCTATCGTCATGATTTATATGTTTATATTTTTCCAGTAATGCGCACTAGTAGTTTAGGGCAGTTGTACTACATGCAGCGGAAAGTTCACGCCACTCAGATAGTCTCGAATAACTTTGAGCACCAGGGGGCTGCGCAGTTCAGACTCAAAGCCTTCTAACTCTTTTAGAGTCAGCCACTTTGCCTCGAGTATGTCCGGGTCGAGATTTCGTTCAGTTCTTGGTTCTATTACTTTGGCGATAAAGCAGTGGCGAATATAGGTAATACAGTTTTCAGCAGAGGTATACTGATAAATGCCCAATAGTTGTTTGAGTTCGACGCGCCACGCGGTTTCTTCAAGCGTTTCTCTCAATGCGGCGTCGAATAGAGTTTCGTTCGGCTCTAAATGGCCAGCAGGTTGATTATAGACGAGGCGGCCACCGGAATTCTCTCTCACCATTAAGAATTTACCATCGCGCTCGACAATTGTGGCCACCGTTATGTGAGGCAGTTCGTGCATAATAAGGAGGCCTGGTTTGCTTAGATTAAGAAAAGGGCTAATGCTAGCTGCTAAAAGCCTTCGCGATCAATGCTCTAGCTATGAAATTTAAATGCTCGCTTAAGCTTTGCTCTTTAGCTCGCTGGCAGAAACATGGATAATGGCGAATTACACAGCGGTTTAATGACTATGAGCAAACTGACCCATATTGATAGCAAGGGCAACGCCAAGATGGTGGATGTCGGAGAAAAGCAGTCCACGCACAGAATAGCAACGGCGAGTGGTAGCATACGTATGGCTAGCGAAACACTAGCCTTGATCGCCGCGGGCGGGCATAAAAAGGGTGATGTGATAGCCATTGCTCGTATAGCTGGGATCCAAGCGGCGAAGAGCTGCTCTGGGCTAATCCCGCTTTGTCACCCTCTGATGTTGACCTCGGTAGACGTCGCCCTGGAATTAGATAGCGCTCAGAACCGCGTTTTGATTGAGGCCACCTGCAAGGTAAACGGGCAAACCGGTGTTGAGATGGAGGCTCTGACAGCAGTTTCCGTGGCGGCGCTGACAATCTACGATATGTGTAAGGCGGTAGATAAGAATATGGTCATTGAGGCGATCAGCCTGAAAGAGAAGCGTGGCGGCAAAAGCGGCCATTACCAGCGCTCGGAATCAGTATAGAGTCTATGTTACGTATTCAATATTTCGCTAGCATTCGTGAGACACTGGGCCGCAGCGAGGAAGAACTCGAGCTGCCAGCTCAGGTGGGCTCCGTACAGAATCTTATAGATCATCTGTTGAGTATAAACCCAAGTTTTCAAAGGGTTTTTAGCGCGCACAATAAGGTGTTGGTCGCCGTGAATCAGACGGTGGTCGATCTTGATCATCCACTTTCAGAGAACGACGAAGTTGCCTTCTTCCCCCCCATGACCGGTGGCTAATGACCTATGATTAGCATCCAAAATCAAGATTTTTCGATTGCCGATGAATATGCGGCTCTACGCCATCGCGCGGGAGATGCTGGCGCTATCGTTACGTTTACCGGGCTGGTGCGTGAGATTTATGACGTATCTGCAGAAGGCTCTGAGCCTACACCGGTTCGCTCGTTGTTCCTGGAGCATTACCCTGGCATGACCGAGAAATGCCTGCAGGAAATCCAGCAGCAAGCCGAAGCGAAATGGCCATTGCTGGCCACAAGAATCATCCACAGGGTAGGCGAGTTACATGGAAAGGATCAGATTGTGTTGGTAGCTACGGCTAGCGCCCATCGGCATGCGGCTTTCGAGGCTGCCGAATTCATCATGGATTACCTGAAGAGCAAGGCGCCGTTCTGGAAGCAGCAAAAAACTGCAACCAGCAGTGTCTGGGTCGAATCCAGAGATTCGGATAAGGTTGCGATAGACCGCTGGCAGGATTCCTAGTCTAGACCTCGATAATCTTGCTTTCCCCCGGCTGTAGATCTCCTAGTTCCCATTGGTCAATCTTGATGCGGATAAGGCGCAGTGTAGGAAACCCCGTCGCCGCCGTCATGCGCCGAACCTGCCGGTTGCGACCTTCGGATATTGATAGTTCCAGCCAGCTTGTGGGGATTTTTTGACGCTCTCTGATGGGCGGGTCGCGATCCCAGATTAGGGGCTCGGCTACACGTCTGGCCTCAGCGGGTTTGCTAAGCCCGTCCTTAAGATTGACCCCCTGACGCAGAGCGTCGAGTGCGCCCTCGCTTAGCTCTCCTTCGACTTGTACTAGATAGGTCTTGAACTTCCCGTACTTGGGATTGCTTATCTTCTGCTGCAATTTACCATCGTTGGTCAGGATTAATAATCCCTCGGAGTCTTTGTCCAGTCTGCCAGCGGCATAGAATCCCTTTCTTGTTATGTATTCGACAAGCGTGCGGTGGGGTGGCTCCGATGTGAATTGGGACAAAACGGAAAAAGGCTTATTAAACAGCATTATCTGGGACATGAGGCTTGTATCGGTAAAATTGGGGGAGGCTTAAGCTTGGCGCAGATAAACACCCGCCGGTGGTTCGAATGACCTCCAGAATGCCACGAGATGCGTGAGCATCATTCGTGCTCCCAACTCTATTAAGGCATCATGCGCCTGGATGCGGGGAGCCTACATCAATCGGGCACGATTACTTCGCCCGTTAATCCGAGGCTGCCAGCTCATCGTCCGTTGCAGGCATTGACGCACCATTGGCTGGAGCGGTCGCACTGGAATCAGAATCCTGTTTAGAGCCTGCCTGATCGATATTTGAGGTGGACGCATCATTGACGGTATGAATATTCGCCGCATGCAATCCCTTGGGACCTTCGATCGTGTCGAATGAGACTAGTTGTCCGGCTTTTAAGGTTTTATAACCATCCATGCCGATGGCGGAGTAGTGCGCGAATAAATCGTCACCCCCTTCATCTGGCAAAATAAAGCCAAACCCTTTTGCATTGTTGAACCACTTAACTTGCCCGGTACTCATGAGCGAACTCCGTACTTCTTATTATTTTTTACTTTGAGGCTTATGTACCCAATAAATGCTATACAGGAATGATTCGTCAATGTCAAAAGAGCGGGCCCGAATTCGCAAAAGCAAGCCCTTACGTAGGTCTTGAAAATGGGGGAGAAGGCCCAATTTAACTGTATACTAGAGGCTTCCTGGAGCATGGATGATTAGATAGATTCTCCGCGTAAAGGGCCTAGATTTGCCCAGAGCGTCCTGAAGATGAGTGAATAGTTAAATGTTATGAGTGAGAAAGACCTAGAAATGATTCCACTACGAATGTCGACAGGCTTGCCGGGGCCAAATAATTCGGATGACGGTAACGATGAACGAATCGATCCTGATTCAGGGTTCGCCGCAATTACAGAAAAACCTAAATTGCAGAAGCCACCGTTATACAAAGTCGTGTTAATAAATGACGACTACACCCCAATGGACTTCGTTGTCGAAGTGCTATGCTCATTCTTTGCCATGAATGTTGAGAAAGCGACCCAGATTATGTTAAAAGTCCACACCGAGGGTAAGGGAGTGTGTGGCGTGTTTGGAAAGGACGTTGCCGAAACAAAAGCTGCGCAGGTTAACGAATATGCTCGTGAATGTGAGCAGCCATTGCTCTGTTCGGTAGAGATAGATAGCTAGCTCGCGACATCGTTACGAAAGATTATGGATTACAGATAAACAGATTGTTAAAGACAGGGTGCGCACACAAAATTTGATTTGATCCGTTTGGGTTTTTTACGGTCAACTAGAAAGTTAGCCAAAGGGCAATTATGTTAAGCAAAGATTTAGAAGCTACACTTAGTGAAGCATTCAGAAGCGCTCGCAAAAAGCGTCATGAATTTATGACGGTTGAGCATTTGCTACTCTCGCTGTTAGACAATGAGGTGGCAGCTAGCGTATTAGTGGCATGCGACTGCGACCTAGGCCGTCTGCGCGGCGAGCTAGTCGATTTCGTAGATGCGACGACCCCTTTAATTCCTGAGACAGAAGAAAACCGCGAGACACAACCAACCTTAGGCTTTCAACGCGTGTTACAGCGCGCGGTATTTCATGTGCAGTCTTCTGGAAAGAGAGAAGTAACTGGCGCCAATGTACTTGTTGCAATCTTTAGTGAGCAAGAATCACAGGCCGTCTATTTCTTGCGCCAACAGGATATCGCCCGTATCGATATTGTTAACTATATTACACACGGCATTTCTAAAATTCCTGGTCATGAAGGTGAGCGAGATGTGCCCCCCGAACAACTGGATGAGGATACGGTGGGAGAAAGCGCTAGTAACCCATTAGATAGCTTTGCCACAAACCTGAACATGGAAGCGGAGCAGGGTCGGATTGATCCGCTTATAGGTAGAGAGGAGGAGGTTACTCGCGTAGTACAGGTGCTTTCCCGTCGCAGAAAAAATAATCCATTATTGGTGGGAGAGTCAGGTGTAGGCAAGACAGCGGTCGCGGAAGGTTTGGCGAAACTCATAGTAGAGGGCAATGTGCCTGAGGTGCTCTTGGGTAGTGTTATCTATTCCCTGGATCTTGGTGCGCTATTGGCTGGAACTAAATACCGCGGCGACTTTGAGAAAAGATTTAAAGCATTACTCGGCGAGTTAAAAAAGAATCCACACGCGATTCTTTTTATTGATGAGATTCACACTATTATAGGAGCCGGTGCTGCATCCGGCGGCGTAATGGATGCGTCCAACTTACTAAAACCAGTTCTCACATCGAGCAATCTGCGTTGCATCGGGTCAACAACCTATCAGGAATACAGAGGCATCTTCGAAAAAGATCGCGCCTTGTCGCGACGCTTTCAGAAAATAGATGTCGATGAGCCCGATGTAGATACTACCTATAAAATTCTGAAAGGACTTAAGTCCAGATTCGAAGAGCATCATGATCTTCGCTATAGCGATAAGGCCCTGAAGGCCGCATCCGAGTTAGCCGGGCGTTATATCAATGATCGTTTTATGCCGGACAAGGCTATCGATGTGATTGATGAAGCAGGAGCCTATCAACGTTTGCAGCCCAGCAGTAAGCGCAAGAAACTTATTCAGGTTACTGACATGGAAAAAGTAGTTGCTGCTATAGCACGCATACCGCCAAAACATGTTTCGAGTTCAGATGTAGAGTCGCTCAAAAATATCGAGCCGAATCTCAAGATGGTAGTTTTTGGACAAGACCAAGCTATCGAGTCATTAGCTACGGCTATAAAATTATCCCGCGCCGGATTGAACGATGGCGAAAAACCTATAGGATCATTTCTTTTCTCCGGCCCTACCGGTGTCGGTAAGACCGAGGTAAGCCGGCAGCTTGCAAAAATTATGGGTATCGAGTTATTACGCTTCGATATGTCTGAGTACATGGAGCGACATACCGTTTCGCGCTTAATCGGCGCACCTCCTGGCTATGTTGGTTTCGACCAAGGCGGCTTGCTTACCGAGGCTGTTAGCAAGAATCCACACTGTGTTTTGCTATTGGATGAAATCGAAAAAGCGCACCCCGATGTTTTTAACTTATTGCTTCAGGTCATGGATCACGGCACCCTAACAGATAATAACGGGCGCCATGCGGATTTTAGAAATGTGATACTAATCATGACTACGAATGCGGGTGCGCAGGAAATGGCGCGCTCATCGATAGGTTTTACAGAACAAGATCACACCACAGACGGCATGGAAATAATAAAGAAAGCCTTTACACCTGAGTTCCGAAACAGGCTGGACGGGATCATTCAGTTCGGTGCCTTAACTAAAGAAACTATCAGGACCGTTGTGGACAAATTTCTTGTCGATCTGCAGGTACAACTCGATGAGAAGAAGGTATTGCTCAACGTCGATGACAGCGCAGTTGACTGGTTCGTCGAACATGGCTATAGCGAATCCATGGGTGCAAGACCTATGGCTAGACTTATCCAAGAAAAGCTGAAGAAGGAATTGGCCGAAGATATCTTATTCGGAAAATTATCAGCCAACGGCGGAGAAGTTCAGGTTAGCTGTAAGAATGACGAGCTAGTATTAACTATCAGTGAGAGAAAACCCCAGGAGAAGAAGGAGTTAACTCCGGCTAAAAACTAGCGAGCGCGATAGGTGATGCGGCCTTTGCTTAGGTCGTAGGGAGTAAGCTCAACGCGAACCTGATCGCCAGTTAGGATTCGGATGTAGTTCTTGCGCATTTTGCCGGAAATGTGAGCTGTAACGATGTGCCCGTTTTCCAGTTTTACACGAAACATAGTATTAGGAAGGGTGTCGACAACCTCGCCTTCCATTTCAATTTGATCTTCTTTCGCCATTAGCTAGCCTCAATGTATTTATTAGCGGCCGCATTGTGCCGTATTTTCTCGAGATAAGCAAAGATGTGGGGGCCACTCGTTTCAATGCTGACAGCTAGTTTAGTAGTATCCACTTGCCTTCTACCAGCATTTCTAACGGCCTGTACGCGATCTTATACTCCATCTTGGCACAGGCTTTGATCCAGTAGCCTAGATAGAGATAGTCCATACCGAGCGCCCGGGCCTGCTCGATTTGCCAGAGAATTGCGTAGTTGCCCAGAGATCGCTTTTCCTGCGCAGGGTCGAAGAAGGTGTATACCGCCGAAAGTCCGGAAGCCAGGATGTCACTTACGGCAACGGCTATTAGTTTTTGCTCTAGGTAGAAACAATAATAGCGCCCGCCCTCAACACTGCTGCGAATGAAGGCATCGAACTGCTCCGCTGTTGCCGGGTACATATCGCCGTCGCTGTGGCGCTTTTCAATATAGCTCTGATACAGCAAAAAGGCTTCTTCACCTTCTAGGCTAGAGTGCTCGATAACCTGCAAATCTGTGTTTCGATTCCAAATTCTTTGGAATCGCTTGTTACGTTTGTAGTTTTGTACCGGTAGACGGCAGGAGATACACGCATGGCAGTTTTCACAGTCTGGTCTATACAGGTGCGCACCGCTGCGCCGGTAACCTAACTCACTCAATCGAGTGTTCAATTTCTGGTCGATTGTCAATTCTGGATCAACGAAAACAGTGGCGGCGGTCTCCTGGGCCTTATAGCTACAAGGGTGGTCAGAGGTGCGAAACAGTCGAATTGTATCGCTAACTTTGGGTTTCGAATTCATATCGCTCTTAGACTATCTCTCAGCGTTAACAAGCAAATGCCAGGGTCCCGCCATGCCTTGCTGAGGTAGCAGCTCCCGCAACTGTTCAGCAAATTCATCGCGACTTATCTCGATGGCACCTAAGGTCTCCAAGTGTTCGCTGCTAACCTGACAATCGATAAGTTTATAGTTCCATTGGTGTAGTTGCTTTACAAGATTCACTAGCGCAATTTTCGATGTATTACTTTCAAAGCTAAACATAGACTCGCCGAAGAAGAGTTGGCCGATGGCAATGCCATAGAGCCCACCTACAAGTCGCTCTTCGCACCAAACCTCAACCGAATGCGCATGACCGTCTTCAAACAATTGAATATAGGCGGCACGCATCTCATCGGTTATCCAAGTGCCCGGCGAATCTCCTCGCGGCTCGGCGCAGCAGGCCATAACCTGCGCAAATGCCGTGTCCATGGTGACCTTATAAGGAGACTTGTTTAGTGCTTTCTGCAGGCTCTTACTTATTCGTAAATCTTCCAGGAATAGCACCATGCGCGGGTCTGGAGACCACCAGAGTATGGGCTGGCCCTCTTCAAACCACGGGAAGATACCATTGCTATACGCGGCCAGCAGACGCTCAGGGCTCAGATCGCCTCCCACCGCTAGGAGACCATTCGGGTCGTCCAGTGCAAGACTGATGTCCGGAAAATGCGTGTCTACTGGATCTAGCCAGGGCAGCGGCATCTGTTTACGTGTTTCCTCGCAGCTTAGGCATCGAGGAATTTTTCAGCGTCCAGTGCTGCCATACAGCCGAAACCGGCACTAGTAACAGCCTGTCGATAGACTTGATCCGCGATATCCCCTGCAGCGAATACACCAGGTATGCTGGTTGCGGTTGCATTACCGGTGATGCCAGTATTTACGGTAACGTAGCCATTCTTCATTTCGAGTTGATCTGTGAAGATCTCAGAATTTGGGATATGGCCAATAGCGATAAAGACACCATCAACATCCAGCTTCTGCATCTCTCCGCTACTGGCGTGTTTGATTGCTATGCCGGTGACCCCCATGTCATCGCCTAGCACCTCATCGAGCTGATGATCCCAGCTGATAGTGACTTTGCCTTCCTCAACTTTCTCGAAGAGTTTTTTCTGCAGAATCTTTTCTGCGCGTAGCGAGTCACGCCTATGCACTAGAGTGACATGAGAGCATATATTGGCGAGGTAGAGCGCTTCTTCGACGGCAGTATTTCCTCCGCCGATAACGGCGACAGGCTTGTTGCGATAAAAGAAACCGTCGCAGGTGGCGCAGGCACTCACGCCTTTGCCCATAAAGGCTGTCTCCGACTCTAGGCCCAGGTACTGAGCTGATGCGCCGGTAGCTATGATTAGCGCATCACAGGTAAAAATAGCGCTATCCCCAGTCAGACGAAAAGGCCGCTGGCTCAGATCTACGGCATTGATGTGGTCAAAGATGATCTTACTGTCAAAGCGTTCGGCATGCTCCTTCATTCGCTCCATGAGGGCGGGGCCTTGCAAACCCTCAACATCACCGGGCCAGTTATCCACGTCTGTGGTGGTGGTTAATTGGCCGCCTTGCACCATGCCGGTAATCACTACTGGGTCCAGATTTGCGCGAGCTGCATAGACCGCTGCAGTATAACCCGCAGGGCCGGAACCCAATATAATTAGACGATGGTGTTGTGTATCTGTCATAGAGTTACTTCCTGCTTGATGGCGCTTTTTCCAGATGCTTGTTCAGCGCACGTTTATGTAAGTCGCGATAACTTGTTATGTGAAGGCAAAGTGCCAAATTTAAAGCCTTCTCGGGGCATATTCTACTCAAATTTGAGCCTTAGGAACCGTTACACTACTATGGGTTTCGACTTTCGGGTCTCTAGTGCCTGCGGAAAGGCGCACAAATCGCTACCTGCTCCTGACTATTCTCGAAACTATGCTATAAACTACGTGTAGGTCTATGAATAAATTGAAAAATGCAAGCATGAAAAATAGCGGACAAGATCCGGAAATTAGTAATGTTATGCAGCGTCTGGTGCGAGAAGGTACGCTGATTGCCTATTCCTTGCTCGCTCTTTTCCTGCTGATCGCACTAATAAGTTATTCACCAAGCGACCCGGGCTTTACTACGACCGGCACTTCAGATGAGGTTGCTAACGCGGTTGGGGTCTATGGGGCTTGGCTGGCGGATATATTTTGGTATCTTCTAGGCTATCTGGCATTCGCCTTTCCGGCCTTGCTCATCTATAAGGTATACACCTCATTTCGCGAATCAGCGCTCGAATCCGAGTTTTCATGGCCTATGTTTGGCCTAAAGACGGGCGGATTCGTGCTTCTGGTGATATCGGCCTGTGGTTTGGCCACACTTCACTTTCATATCACGGAAGAGCTGCCTTCCGCCGGGGGTGTGATCGGATCACTGGTGGCAGACCTCAGCATTCCAGTCCTTGCAACGCTGGGTAGCACACTGCTGCTACTCGCCGTGTTTCTATTTGGGCTGACCATAACCGTGACTATCTCCTGGCTTACCGTGATCGATAAGCTTGGTGCTGCTACCTTAAATACAGCTTCTATAACTCTGACGCGCTTCCAGAAGTGGAAGGAAGGCAGGAAGCAGGAGCGAGCCACTAAGGATAGGCTGGAAAGTCGCAAGAAAGTTCTCGATATTCATATCGAGAAAGAGGCGAAGCGGGTTCCACCGAAAATCAAGGCGCCAGTCGCGAAGAAACCGGCAAAGAGTGCACGTGTGGAGAAAGAAAGACAGGGCACTCTGTTCGCAGCCTCGTCTGTTAAAGAATTGCCGGCCATTGGTCTCTTGGATGCCTGGCAGGAAACTAACGAATCTGGCTTCTCCAAAGAGTCTCTAGAGGCAATGTCGAAGCTTCTCGAATTGAAGCTCAAGGATTTTGGCATCGAGATCGAGGTGACGGCTGTAAATCCAGGGCCAGTTATTACCCGATTCGAGGTTCAGCCTGCACCAGGCATTAAGGTCAGTCGAATTAGTAATCTCGCAAAGGATTTGGCTCGATCACTGGCGGTGATCTCTGTGCGTGTTGTCGAAGTGATTCCGGGCAAGACCGTCATCGGTATCGAAATACCGAATGAGACCCGTGAGGTCATTCAACTTAGCCAGGTATTGTCCACGCCGGATTTCGACCGCGCCTCTTCACCGCTCAGTATGGCGTTAGGCCACGATATTGTAGGCAAGCCTGTCATTGTAGACCTTGCCAAGATGCCACATCTACTCGTCGCAGGTACTACCGGCTCCGGTAAGTCCGTTGGTATTAACGCGATGATATTGAGCCTGTTATTCAAGTCGACGCCGGAACAAGTGCGCGTAATCATGATAGACCCGAAAATGCTGGAACTATCGGTTTATGATGGCATACCACATCTACTCACGCCGGTAATTACCGACATGAAAGATGCAGCCAATGGTCTGCGCTGGTGTGTGGCAGAAATGGAACGACGCTATAAGCTTATGTCTGCCCTTGGTGTGCGTAACCTGGCCGGCTTTAACAAGAAGGTTACGGATGCAAAGAAGGCTGGGGCACCGATCATGGATCCAACCTGGAAAGCTGATCCTATGTTATTGGAAGAAGAACAATCAGCACCCGAGTTAGAGGCCTTGCCCTGCGTTGTGGTGATCGTCGACGAGCTAGCCGATATGATGATGGTGGTGGGCAAGAAGGTCGAAGAGTTGATCGCTCGCATCGCACAGAAAGCACGAGCCTCTGGAATTCATTTGATTCTGGCGACACAAAGGCCTTCGGTTGATGTGCTAACCGGTTTGATTAAGGCGAATATACCAACCCGTCTTTCATTTATGGTTCAATCGAAGGTGGATTCGCGAACCATCTTAGGCGAGGGCGGAGCCGAACAACTTCTCGGTAATGGGGATATGCTATTCCTCCCACCCGGTGGTGGTATTCCGACTCGTGTCCATGGTGCCTTCGTCAGCGATGAAGAAGTACACCGCGTTGTGGCAGATTGGAAACAAAGAGGTAAACCGGTCTATATCGAATCTATTACTCAGAGCGTTGACGATCTGGACATGGGGGCCATGAATAATTCTGGAGCTGACGAGGGCGAGGAAGACGATGCACTCTATGACGAGGCAGTAAGATTCGTCACCGAGTCACGCAAGGCTTCTATCTCGGCGGTACAAAGGAAGTTGCGTATAGGCTATAACCGCGCTGCGAGAATGATCGAATCCATGGAAATAGCCGGCGTAGTTTCTGAGATGGGCAGCAATGGGGCGAGAGAAGTTATCGCGCCACCACCCCCACGTGATTAGACGAATTTACTGAAAATAGCAGCCATAGATGATGAAAAAATTTTATATTTCCACAGCCGCTGCCTGCATGCTTACATTACTTCCTGCGACTAGCCTCGTAGCACAATCTGTGCCCGCTCTCACGGCAATGAATCGGCTGGATAGACTGCTTAATGATATTGCTACGTTACGCTCGGATGTTGTACAGCTTATCGTCGAATCTGATGGCGGTGTGCTCGAAGAAAGTGAAATACAGATGTTGTTGAAGAAGCCCGATGGATTCTATTGGGAAACACTCACGCCTTTCCCTGAGCTCATAGTTACCAACGGCAGTACCCTCTGGAATTATCAGCCAGACCTGGAGCAGGTGGTCATCGAAGACTGGGATAGCAGTCGTTCCGAATTAGCCGCACAGCTACTCAGTGGCAATATCGAATCACTGGAAGGGGACTATCGCATTGAAGGGGTGACATTGGAGGATAGCGAGCATCAGGAATTTGAGCTGTTACCCAAGGCTGCTGATAGCGTCTACCAACTTATTTCAATTAATTTCATGAATTCAGAATTAGAGTCTATCTACCTTAATAGCAAGAATGGACAACAGACGGTTTGGCGTTTTGAGAATGTAGTACGTAATCAAGCGATAGCCGATGCACAGTTCGAGTTCGTGCCCCCGGCAAATATCGAGATAATTGAGAATGATTATGCTCAGTAGCTTAGCGACTTATGGCAATGCGATCGCTCTAATAAAAGCGAACTACTAAGGTGTCTACTTATATTGCTATAGCTTTTGGTGGCGCAATAGGAGCAGTGTCTCGTTACTGGCTTTACAGTGCAGTGCAGCGGCTTCATGATAGCGGCTTTCCTCTTGGGACTTTTGTTGTCAATGTGCTGGGCTCTTTTCTTATTGGAGTTTTCTTCGTCCTACTGGCAGAAAAAGCACAGATTGCAGAGCAGTGGCGCCCAATCATCGTCGTGGGTTTTTTGGGCGGCCTGACAACATTTTCAACTTTCTCCCTCGATGCACTTTTGTTATTCGAGCAAGGCCACTACAATACCGCACTTTTCTATATCATCAGCAGCATAGTTCTGTGTCTAATTGCCGCGTTTGCGGGTATGCAACTAACGCGCGTTATGCTCTGAACAGACTCACTCAGGAATAGTCAGATGTTAGATCCAAAAATCATTCGCAGCGATGCAGATCTGATCGCTAAGGCGCTTCGCAAAAAGAAATTCGAGCTAGATGTCGTGCGACTTGCTGAACTGGATAGTCAGCGCAAGGTTCTGCAGACTGACACCGAGGCCTTGCAGAACGAGAGAAATCAGCGCTCCAAGTCTATCGGCAAGGCAAAGGCGGCTGGAGAGGATGTTTCCGAAATTCTACAATCGATGGAAGGTATTAAGTCAGAGCTAGATACTAAGAAAGAACAATTAAATTTGCTACAGAAAGAACTGGGCGATTATCTTCTTACAGTGCCCAATGTTCCTTCAGAATCTGTGCCTGAGGGTGTCGATGAGAGTGATAATGAAGAGATCTCTCGCTGGGGAACGCCGAAGACTTTCGACTTCGCGGTTAAGGACCACGCAGAACTGGGTGAGGCCCTGGAGCAAGGATTAGACTTCGAGGCTGCGACCAAGATCACCGGTTCGCGATTTGCCGTAATGACAGGGCGCACTGCGCAACTCCATCGCGCGCTTATTCAGTTCATGCTGGACACTCATACCCTCAAGCATGGCTATACAGAGGTAAACGTACCCTATCTAGTGAATGCCGAATCGCTGATGGGCACCGGTCAGTTGCCGAAGTTTGAGGCGGATCTATTCAAGCTCAGAGGAGATCAGGAATATTACCTGATACCCACAGCCGAAGTGCCTGTTACCAATCTGGTGCGAGATCAGATAGTCGATGTGGATTTGCTGCCCCTAAAATTTGCCTGTCATTCACCCTGTTTTCGTTCAGAAGCTGGCAGTTATGGCAAAGACACTAAAGGGATGATTCGGCAGCATCAGTTCGAAAAAGTTGAGCTTGTACAGGCGGTCAGACCGCAGGATTCCGATTCTGCACTTGAAGAGCTTACTACCAACGCCGAAACCATATTGCAGCTGTTAGAACTACCATACCGAAAAGTTATTCTATGCGGGGGAGACACCAGTTTCTCTGCCGCCAAGACATATGATCTTGAAGTCTGGCTACCGTCTCAGAATTGCTACCGTGAGATCTCCTCTTGCAGTAGTTTTGCGGATTTTCAAGCCAGACGCATGCAGGCTCGCTGGCGTAATCCCGAGACCGGAAAGCCGGAACTATTGCACACCATAAATGGATCAGGGCTGGCCGTGGGCCGAACCCTGGTAGCGATACTGGAGAACGGTCAGCTCGAAGACGGAAGCATTCAGATACCCAAGGTCTTACAAGCCTACATGAACGGAATCGAGCTTCTTGTCTGATGGATCTGCTGCCGATATTTCTCAATATCAAGAAGCAGAAATGTGTAGTAGTCGGTGGTGGTGAAGTCGCCTTCAGGAAGGCCAGCCTGCTGTTACGGGCGGGGGCGAATCTCACTATTATTGCGGTGTCCGTTGAAGAACAACTACGTCAGCTATGCTCTCTACATGACGCGACCGTCATAAAAAAAGCGTTTGAGAAATCCGATCTAGAAGGCTCAACCCTGGTTGTTGCGGCTACAGACGATAGCCAGGTTAATGAGGGGGTGAGTATTGCAGCTACCAGCTTGAGCATACCTGTTAATGTGGTTGATCAGCCCCATCTGTGTTCATTCATTATGCCATCGATAGTTGATCGCTCACCGATCGTCATAGCCATTTCAAGCGGCGGTAGCTCTCCCGTGCTAACGCGCAAGCTAAAAGAGCTAAATGAAACTATGATTCCCGGCAGGATCGATAAGCTCGCGGAGCTTTTGGGCTCATACCGAGGGCGAGTTAAGGCTGGCATAGAAGACTTTTCCGGAAGGCTCCGCTTTTGGGAAAGCGTTCTCGATAGTGAGATCCCGGAGTTGGTCTATAGTGGTCAGGACGATAAGGCCAGAGAGGCTTTGGATGCTCGACTTGCAGAGCCTGTCTGTGGACGAGTCACTGGAGAAGTTTATCTAGTGGGAGCTGGGCCAGGCGATCCGGATCTCCTAACTCTGCGTGCATTACGACTAATGCATAAGGCTGACGTCGTTCTCTACGATAGGCTGGTATCACCACAGATTCTTCTCAAGCTTAGACCCGATGCCGAAAAAATTTATGTGGGCAAGCAGAGCGCCAACCATGCAGTTCCTCAAGAAACCATAAACGAAATGTTAGTTCGCCTGGCCGGCGAGGGAAATAGGGTGCTTCGACTCAAAGGTGGAGACCCTTTCATATTTGGCCGCGGCGGCGAAGAGCTGGAGTCCCTGGCCGAGGCCGGAATCCCATTTCAGATAGTGCCTGGCATTACGGCGGCCTCAGGTTGTGCCAGCTATGCAGGAATCCCACTGACCCATAGAGACTATTCTCAGTCTGTCCGCTTTCTTACAGGTCATACCAAAGACGGAAGGGTACCTTTAGAATGGGATATCCTCGCAAGGGAGCAACAGACACTGGTGTTTTACATGGGTCTCGCTGGTTTGCCGCTCATCTGTGAGCAGCTCGTTTCCCATGGTATGCCTTCGAATGCCGCTGTAGCCGTCGTTCAACAGGGCACGACTCAAAATCAAAAGGTGCTTGTAGGCAAGCTAGATACTATTGCAGAGTTAGTTGCAGAGCATGAGATACAGGCGCCAACGATAATCATCGTTGGCGAAGTAGTGAATCTGCACAAATCACTATCGTGGTTTAGTGTTAACTAACAAATTCCAGAAAGAGGGCTTAGAGACAATTCTCGGGCTTTGGCAAACCTGCTATCTTGCTTGCAGTCTTAGCAGGGGATCCCTTGAACAATTTCATTAGGTAGATACTCTTGCCTTTATCGCCCCCTAGGTCTCGCTTGACCAAGTTAACCAGTGCGCGATTAGCCGGGGACATCTGATGGCGATTATAGAATATGCGCAGAAGGTTGATCACCTCCCAGTGCGAGGGCCCCAAAGTAATTTGTTCCTGCGCGGCCATCGCCGTCGCAACTACCTCATTCCAATCCTCAAGATTGACTAGACAACCTTCTTTGTCCAGAGCTACCTCTTGGCCTTCCACCAGCAATGTTTGGATTTCACTCACAATCTAGAACCAGCTTACTATTTTGTCGTGCTCACAACAAAGCTTCACAAAGCGGGCGGTATCTATAAGTTCTACAGAGTCTGCAGCCTTTGTGAGGATTGCCCGCGCTAGCATATCTTCCCTTAAGCCATAAATCTTACAAGCCTTGTCGATCGCTTCTAGTTTTCGAGCCGAGTTAGCGTAGTAGGTGCCATCTTCTATAAATAGGATCGCGTCTCCGCTGGCAATTATCTTAAGGCAACTTTCTAGCAGCTGAGTACCGGGACTCTTACTGATTGTATGCAGGCAACTCATAGGTTGAAAACCGTGTCAGATGATTCAATTATCTTCGTTATCGAGTCGCTGTCGAATATCTGCATGCCGGATAATAATTCAGACTCGCTGATATCTCGCTCCTCAAGAGATTGACGATCGGCGTATATCTTCTCAATGCCATAAAGCTCTAACGTCTCTAGGGCGTTGCCAAGGGTTTTGCTTTCGATAGCAGAGCCGTCCTGTCCCTTCAAGATCTGATAAACCCCATCGCCAAAGAATATGTAATTGACGTCTTGTTCGAATACAGCCGACGCCAAGGCCATGTCCAGACAGAGATTCGCCTTGTTCTGGCCATAGGGTGCCGCCCGACTAATGAAAGTAATCCGACTCTTCTGTGGTTTGGAGTTTTCCGTCATTAGATTTACCCGAAATTAACAAGTCGATCGGAATGTATCGCCGCATCGACTAGTTGCCCAAGTCCGGCTACTTCCGAACTTGTATATGCGCTGGCAGTGCCCAAGTCGTGTCGATTGGCTTCGGTCTGATTCAGAACGCCTCGCCTAAGTGCCGAGCTAACGCAGATGACAGAGTCGATGCCGTGCTTTTCGATCAGGTCATTCCACTGCTGTTGTAGATTGTTCTCATCCTGCGCCACCACCGCAAGTTGGGAAGCGTTATGGACTCCGTCTCCAAAGAAGAAAAGCCGATAGAGCTCGTGACCCTGATCGATAACCGATCTGGCGAAGCGCAGCGCGGAGGAGGCTGCTTCGGAAGAGTAGGGAGCCGCATATATGACGATTGAAAATTTCACGGGGTCAGTTTAGTCCAGGCAGGCTACGATGACTAATTCTAGCAATAAAAAACCCCAGGCTAGCTGGGGTTTAAATTTGATCTAACTGTAATTCTCTGCCTATTCTCTGCCAGTTAATGCGCCCAGCAGGTGCAGCAAGTGAACAAAGATATTAATAATACTCAGATACAGCGATATGGTCGCCATTATATAGTTACGCTCACCGCCGTTTACTATGCGACTGGTGTCAAACAAGATGAAACCTGACATCAACATAATCACAGCTGCAGAAACCGCCAAACTCAGTGCCGGTATTTGCAAGAAAATATTAGCGATCATGGCAACGATAACTACCATCATTCCAGTGAAGATGAAGCCACCCAGGAAATTAAAGTTCTTGCGAGTGGTAAGTGCGTAACCTGATAGAGACAGGAAAATAATCGCAGTGCCACCAAGTGCCTGGGCAACAATAGCAGAACCATTCGCATAGGCCGCCAAGTAAACTGAAATCACAGGGCCTAAAGCGCCGCCCCATAATCCAGCGAAGACGAAGATAGCTATTAATCCTTTGGAGGAATTAGCCGTAGATCGCACAACGAATGACATTATAAAGCCACCTATCAGCAGCATCATCCCGACACCTTGGCTGACTTGCAGAGCCATAGTGGTTACGGCACAGATTGCACTGAAAAACAGAGTCATAGACAGCAGCATATAGGTATTACGAACTACCTTATTAACAGATAGTGCTGATTCGTGGCTTCGGCCAATATTTAACTCAACTTCGTTCATCGTTTTCTCCAACTAGGGTTGAATAAAGTAACTCTTAAAATAGGTAACGACCGCGGGTCGTTAGTCTTTAAATAGATATGAGGGTATAGCCCGCGATTTCAATGGCTTAGGGCACCATAAACCTCAAGATAACAGAAGAATGATACGCGGAACCCACCTAAAATCAACGGATTTCGGACAAAGGTGGAATAGCGGAATGTCTAGTTGACTGTGACGGGGATTATAGTAAGATTCTCCACCGTACCGCGGAGGGGTGGCAGAGTGGTTGAATGCACTGGTCTTGAAAACCAGCGAGGGTGAAAGCCCTCCGAGAGTTCGAATCTCTCCTCCTCCGCCAAATTAGCGCCTATCCAGGGACTTTCCAGCCCATGTTCCTATCCGCATCCCTAATGAATTCTCAAGCAGTCGATCATCGGCGCCACTGTACGCTAGGCGAATGATGAGGAACTGAACCCTTGGAATAATTGCAAGCCTCCAACAAAGATTAACTGCAAACTAACCCTTTCAATCAAGCTCTAAGCGAGAATCAAATCGCAGCTGCCACAATCCAGACACGATTAACCCCAACATAGCCCTAATTGCAGTATTACGAAGTTAGATTTGCTTGTTTTAATAAAGCCTCAATCAACTACAAATTGATTGAAACCTCCTAGAGCTTGACCCGCTTGAAGGCCCTCACCTAGAGGGCCTTTTTTTTGCGGAGTAAGGGGGAAAGCTTAGCGGTTGGAAGGGGTTACAGAGCTAACTCGATTCGCATTGAGCGCAATGAAATCAGCAAGAATGCGCCCACTTTCAAGAAGCAGCGGATCATCTTCGTCTTCTGTTACATCCTCTTCAGGCTCGTCTGGGCCTGCAGTTTCGTCGTTCGCTATTAGCGACCCTTCATCGTCTTCTTCGTTTAAGTCTGCAACCCACTCATTCAGAGGAAGACCTTTTAGAAGACGACGCATATTTTCCGCGTCGAATTCTGTGCGTCGAATTTCCTCTCGCTCTTCCTTAACTTTTACTTCGTTAAGAGACAGCTGCTCTTTCTGACGAGTAATGCGAGTGCGCTCGATCTGGTCGCGAAGGTAAATAAAATCAGGGGAGTTTTCAGCTCGTTCTTCATGGCGCGTCTGCAACTCTGGCAACAGGGCCTGAATCGCTAGATAGGGCCGATACTCAACTGGGCGAACGGTATCCCAGGGAAGAGCGCCCTCAAGGCTGCTCTCGCCTATATCTTCATAGGCGTCATAGAAATCAGGGAATGTAATGTCCGGAATCACGCCGCGATGCTGAGTACTTTCACCGGAGATTCTATAGAATTTGGAGCGGGTTAACTTAACCTGGCCATAGTCCATCGGAATGATTTCCTGAACAGTTCCTTTGCCAAATGTCTGGCCACCCAGGACAATGCCACGCTGATAGTCCTGAATTGCGCCGGCAAAAATCTCTGAAGCCGATGCGCTTGTTCTATTGACCAGGACAGCTAGTGGGCCGGTGTATGCTACTTCCGGATCATTGTCACCGAAAGATCTAGTGAAGCCATTGCGCAACCCCGAATAGCGAATCTGTACCGTAGCACCTGTTTCGATGAACAAACCCACTAATTGATTCGCCTCGCTTAAACTGCCGCCGCCGTTATTACGCAGGTCCACCACTACGGCGTCGACACCTTCTACTTTTAGTTCATCGAGAAGGGCATGGACGTCCCTTGTTGAGCTCTTGTAGTCGGCGTCACCGCGTGAAGCCGCTTCGAAGTCGAAATAGAAAGTGGGCAAGTCGATGATACCAATTTTGTACATATCGCCGTTGTAGCTTAACTCGATCACTTCTTTCTTCGCCGATTGATCTTCGAGCTTAACGGTGTCGCGAGTGATACTGACAACTGTCGCATTTGATTCGCTTACAGCATCTACCGGAATCACATTAAGACGAACTACAGTACCTTTCTCGCCGCGAATTTGTGCGACCACATCGTCTAGCCTCATGCCTACGACATCCTGCAGTTCGCCATCTACGCCCTGGCCGATAGCAATAATGCGATCACCAGCTTGTAAGTCACTACCCCGTTCAGCAGGGCCGCCCTTAATGAGCTCTGCTACCTTCGTATACTCTTCCTCGGTAGTCAGTTGTGCGCCTATGCCTTGCAGAGAAAGGGACAGACCCATGTTGAAGTTTTCAGAATCACGGGGTGAAAAATAAGAAGTGTGAGGATCTACAGCCGTGGCTATGGTTGCCATATAGGTCTGAAAAATATCCTTGTCGTTAGTCTTGGCTATTTGGCTTAGCTGATTACGGTAACGCTTGCCGAGCTTCTCTTTGATTTCTTCATTGTCATCACCTGTCAATTTCAGGCTCAGGACACTGTTCTTGACCCTGAGACGCCATAGTTCATCTAGTTCTGCCAGCGATGCTGCATAGGGGGCGTCTTCACGATCGATGATGATGGACTCGTCTATAGTAAAGTCCATCTCGTCAATGTGGTTCTCTACGCGATTTACGGCGTAAATCATGCGCTCGAGGATGCGCTTATAGTAGACATTATATATTTCGAAACCGGGCTCGACACTGCCGCTCTCGAGGCTATTGTCCAGAGTATAGCGGTAGCCGCTAAGGCGATTTATATCTTCATCGAGAAAATACAGCTTGGAGCCATCAAGAGAGTCGATATAGCTATCGAACACGGTGGAGGAGAAATTATCATCAATGCTAACCGAGGAATAATGCTTGGTTTCTAACTCGTTCAATAGATTTAACGCGGTTTCACCATGAATGGGCTGGCTCTCAAGGGGGGTATACAAGGCATCTATATCGAGAACAGTGTTCAGCTGACTGGGTTCTTCCTGCGCAGCTAACGTCGATGCAAAGAGGATAGAGCATGCCGTGACAGCGGTTTTTAGCATGAATCGATTTCGTTTCAATCTTGGTGAACTGTTATTCATAAGTCTCCACTGAGTATCTTGCAACTGTGTATCTTAAATTTTGCTTTCTCGCGAGATGATATAGCCAACTGGCGAACGGGCTCCAGACCCATTTATGTATCTAGAGACTAAGCGAAATTAGTCCGCGTGAGAAGACCTTTCACGCCTAATATGGGTCTAGAAAATGTCCAGATTCAGCGGCAGGGTTTCTAAAGCTTATTTTGCCGCTATTTAATGAGTTTCTGTCGAGCAGATGCGTGTCTCTCCGCCCGTTCCACATCGATGTATCTATCGGTGATAGCGCTGGAGCCATGTCCCGCATCATCTCTCACATGCTCTCGAGGCCTATGCTTTACATCCTCAGATATCCCGGTGTGTCGAAGCCAGTGGACGGTAGCGGCACCGAGCCGCTCTGCGTCCTCAAGGAAGCCATTGGCGCGCATCTTATCGGCTGCAGCATCGAAGCATTTCTGCACTATGCCACGAATTTGACGCGTACTACTTATGCCACCTTTGCCGCGGGTCTTGTGGATTAAAGGGGTTGCCTCGCCCGGCGCGGGGAGACTGGGGAGGCCCCGTGATAGCCGGTAGCGCTTAAGTGCCTCCAGCATGGCGTCGCTAACCGAAATCTCACGCTCCTTATTGCCTTTACCCACAGTCAGAAACCACCAATTTCCTTCTTGATCGGCCTGAAAATGGCCCATCTGGGGCTGCCATCGACTCGTATCAACCAATTCGGAAATTCGCAAATACATCGCATAAAGGGCATTCATAATAAATAGCGTACGCTCGTGAACCGGAGGTTGTTCCGCCGCCATCTGCTCGGCCGTCTCTATCACGAAATCCCATTGCAGCGGTGAAAGCCGTCGTATCTTGCCTTGGCTCTGCTGCTTGCGCAGGAACTTACTCTTCTGGCGTATCTGAGAAACTGGATTAGCGGAAATGTAGCCCTCTTGAATGAGAAAGTTAAAGAAGCTACTGAGCACGCTGAACAGCGACTGCAGCGCCGCTTGGGACACGACAAACTCTCCGCCGGTTTGGACATAGGGACGCCATTCGGTATTTGGGACACGCTCGCCCTGTCGCAGCAGAAACCGCGGGACATTCTTGTCCCCGACCCAATTATTGGGAGGCTGCTTGGCGAATTCGATGTAAGCTTCAATATCTTCTCTAACTATCTGTTTTAAATTCTTTTTCGCGATTATTAGACACCAGTGCAGAAAGTGCTCGATTTCACGTCTATAGGTACTAAAGGTATCGGGGCTGCCACGATAGCTGAAGATAAACTCTGCCGCATACTGATAATCGTCTACGGCGTCCTGGGAGGCATCAAGCGATAGATGTTTCAGCGAAGTAACAGGCTGCTTAAAGGGATTCGGCATTTCCTCGAGGGTATCGAAGAAGGCGGGCGGACAGTTTGCATTAGACATTAGCTTGTTGCTTCAATAGGTTGTTTCAGTTGTAGTTTAGCGCAATAAAATATCAGTAGCACTTAGGCGGATTTAGCTGCTTAGCTATTGAATTGTCGAATGTTTTTCTTCTCTATAGTTTAAGTCGGTGCATTCCCGACTTACTTGATAGCTCAGGCCTAAGATCACCTCGCTTTTCCTAATTGGCAAGGGCGTTTCCTGATTGTACAATCAGCGTTATATAAACAGGTATACAACGGTATTTCCTAGATTGATCACGGCCAACAGATACACACTAGTAGCAATATTTGTAATGAATCTATCCTCAGCGGCATACGCGGATAGGCTTAATGTGGCCGTGGCCTCTAATTTTGCTGCGCCAATGGAGGAGATCAAGAAGGCTTTCGAGTCGGGCTCAAACCATGAACTGGTCATTATTCGGGGCTCCAGCGGCAAACACTATGCCCAGATTCGAAATGGAGCGCCATTCGATGTGTTCCTTTCCGCCGACCAGGCTAGACCACTGCGCTTAATGGAGGAGGGCATAGCTATTCCCGGCACTCTTGGGACATACGCCATGGGCCGTCTGGCGTTGTGGAGTAGAGAAGAGGACCTCGAGCTCGGAAAAGAATATCTATTAAATACAGCAAATTACGAGACACTTGCAATAGCGAACCCACGTTTAGCACCCTATGGGCAGGCAGCTAACGAGGTGCTGGACGCTATAGGCCTGGAAGCAGGCGTGAACAACAGAATGGTCATGGGGGAAAATATCGCCCAAACCTTTCAGTTCGTCTACAGCGGTAATGCGGATATAGGTCTAGTCGCCTATTCACAGACTCTCTCCCCAACAGTTCGAGGCCGAGGCTCGTCCTGGCTGGTCCCTAGCGAGCTTCATCAAGACATACGGCAAGATATGGTATTGCTCAAGGACTCGCTTGCTGCGAGGGAATTCGCTGCCTTTATGAACAGCGACGCGGTACGGGATATTTTCATAAGCCAGGGCTACGTTTTAAGTGATGGTCGATAAAAATGCTTCAGCACTATGATATTACAGCTTTATTTATCACCCTAAGGCTTGCGGCAACGACTACCTTGATCCTGCTTGTCGTCGGAACCCCCATAGCCTGGTGGCTGGCAAACACCCGCTCCCGACTGCGCAGCCCAATCGAAGCTATTATTGCCTTGCCCCTGGTGCTTCCTCCAACAGTGCTTGGCTTTTATCTGCTACTGGCATTCAGCCCTGACAGCCCCCTAGGCGGAGCTGTAGCATCACTTGGGCTGCCTTCGCTGGCATTTTCTTTTACAGGGCTAGTACTTGGATCCGTTATCTACTCCATGCCCTTCGTGGTTCAGCCCCTACAGAATAGTTTTGTCAGTCTAGGCAAGCGCCCTCTGGAGGTTGCAGCCACACTAGGAGCCTCGACCTTTGACCGTTTTATCAGCGTAGTGCTGCCACTGTCTAAAATGGGCTACCTTACGGCTGCGGTTTTAGGTTTTGCCCACACCCTTGGCGAGTTTGGTGTCGTGCTGATGATTGGCGGCAATATTCCCGGTGAGACACAGGTGCTCTCAATCGCCATCTACGACCATGTGGAAGCCCTGGAATACAGCCAGGCCCACTGGCTGGCCGGAGGCTTATTAATAAGCTCTTTCCTAGTATTGTTAATGATTTATGGCATGAATCGACGAATTCACTTGATGAAGACATCATGATTGACGTCGAATTACTTCTACAGCGCTCTGAGTTCCAGCTGAATACCAAATTCAGCGTGCCCAGTCGTGGCGTTACTGCCGTCTTCGGCCCCTCGGGCTGCGGCAAGACAACGTTGTTGCGAGCTATAGCCGGGCTAGAGCCGGATGCGGTGGGGAGCCTAGAGGTGAATGGGCAGCATTGGCAGACACCCCACGAGCGCCTTCCAGTGGAGGCAAGAAGGGTAGGTCTGGTATTTCAACATCCGAGCCTATTCCCACACCTTACTGTCGAGGAGAACCTGCTTTACGGCAGAAAGCGCTTGGAGAAAGCGACTAATCCCTATGATTTAAAGGAATTAATTCTTATTCTCGGCATTGAGGAATTGCTTAATCGTCACCCCGACAGCCTATCTGGCGGTGAGCTGCAACGAGTAGCCCTAGGCAGGGCCTTGCTAGCGGAGCCGAAGCTATTACTTATGGATGAGCCCCTTTCGATGCTAGACCAAGCAAGCAGAGAGACTCTCATCCAGCTTCTCGAGAATTTCCTGCAACAACTTGATATACCGATCTTTTATGTTACTCATTCGAGTGAAGAGGTGGCCCGCTTGGCGGACAATTTGGTACTGCTGTCCAGAGGAGACGTAACCGCTTGCGGGCCAACAGCAACGGTTCTGGCCTCTCTGGACAGCGAATTAAGCTGCAGTGAAAGCGCATTCAGTGTGCTTCAGGGTGAGATCTCCAGTAAGGAACTGTCTGGCTTGCTCTGCATCGAATGCAGTGACGGTATCGATCTAAAGGTACCGACATCCGAGAGCATGGTTGCCAAGCACTACCCTCTGGGCAGAGCCGTTAGGCTGCGCATTCGTGCCCGAGACGTAAGTATCTGTCTAGAGCGGCCCCAGCAGAGCAGTATTCTAAATATCCTGCCAGCTGTGATAGCGGAGATTTCTACCTCAAGTGACAGCGGCAGCAGGCTGATCAGGCTGGACATAGCAGGCATGCACGTCCTATCGAAGATCTCGGAATATTCGGTGCAACAGCTGGGGTTGCACGCGAAGCAGGTTGTGTTCGCCCAAATAAAATCTGCATCACTTGTTTAATTAAATCTTAAATACAATAGAGTAGATGTTTACTTAAAAGTATTTTTCCACTTTTCGGTCTCCAGCAGAAACACTCAAACAAGCAGCCGCAGACGCCTCAACTAGGCGAGCATCAGGATCACACTGGAAGCCTTGAACAAGGCTGTAATAGGCATTCCCTCTGCAAGGGACAGGCTATCTGCGCTGTTGTTAGTAATCACAGCGCTGAGAGTCTTGCCACCAGTGAGATCTATAGACACATCCGCGTTGACTGCACCCCGGTCTAGCTTGAGCAGGGTTCCACTGAGCACATTGCGTGCACTCACTCGCAGTCCGTCGCCAACTGCGAGAGTTACAGAAGAAGCCTTTATCATCGCTACAACTGGAACCCCCACATCAAGCCCCATCTCGCGCCTGCTTTGTTCGGTGACCATGGCGACTATCTGCTGCTCAGGAGAGATGCGGATCTCTAACTCTGTATTTACTGAGCCTATCTCTATATTCGAAATGCTTCCCAGGAACTGATTACGAGCACTTGATTGTAAGAGGGTGCTTTTCATGAAATTTGATACATCGTCCAGTGAATTGAGCTGCTGATTCAGGTTTTTCAAAAATAGATTATGTTGTTCCTGTAACTGCTTAAAACCATTAAGCATTTTCTCCCCATAGGAAGTTAGAATTGAGCCGCCACCTTTGTTTCCGCCAGCGCTTCTGGCAATAACTGGCTGCTCGGAGAGATTATTGATTCGCTCCAGCCTATCCCAGGCAGTTTTGTAGCTAATTCCAGCAATCTTGGCGGCGGCAGTAATCGAACCTGTATCAGTTATGGCCTGGAGCAAATCCATCTGATCCAGCATCAGCCGCTTTGACGTGGTTTCCGTTAACCAAATTTGACCCTCGAGATTTGCCAAGAGCTAGTCCTTTTTATAGAGACACCCATTATGCCCTAAATATAAGCACAACCAAGCAAAGAGGAGGAAGGGGAGGGTCGCTTTTACAGAGGCCTTCGCTTGATGTAGATTAATCAGTGTCAGTGTCAGCAAATGAACCGATCTCTACTGCTTAGCTGCAAGGGACAACTATTTTCCCGAAACGCATGGGAACCTAGTGACAGGAAAAGGGTGCCGTTGCTAATCTGCGCTACCGTTCTCTATTAGCTTTGCCATCGAACAAGATAGGGTGTTCAGAACAAAACAATTACACAGCGCCGAAGATTAACTTCAAGGCTAAACTGGAGCACCTATACGAATGGTTCTTGCGCGAAGGCGGCTGCACTCTATCTGAAATACGGGTCTGCGCTGGGGGAACTGGGCGGCAAGATTCTGAAAAGGAACAACAATTTTATAAAAATATATAAATTAATATTCATTAATAACAGAGTGTTATACTCTAAAAGCGAAGTAAATATTTGTATTAGTGGCTTATATGTCAATTCGTAGGGTCAGAGCATGCCTGATTGCAGCCAGTGCGGCACTCTTAGTCTCCTGCAGCAGCACTCCCAATGGGGGTGATTTTAGGAAAATGTCGCCGGCTGAATTAATTGCCTACAATCGCACAGTTGAATTTTGGGATCAGGTTTACTGCGCTGATGAAATCCGGGCTGGTACGCACATCCGGCGGCGTTACTGTGAGACATACATTGAGCTTCAGGACCGCCTCACTAATGCTGCCAGCTCCCTCAATGTGTTGAGTACGACCAGGATCTATTAGCCTGACGCGGCTCTGTCGACCTGCCTGCTATCTGGGTATTTGTGCTTCAGAGGAAAAATTACAAATAATAAGTAAGCAACTGTAAATAAGCAGTATTTGCAACTTCGAATTTATGGCTAAGGACTCTAAATGAAAGATACCAGAGCTCAGGTTTTCTTAACTCTAAGCCTAATTGGTTTATCGAATTGTAGCGGCCTGGACAATACGATCACAGATCCAGTTCAATGGTGGGCCATTAATGGCTGGGACAGCGCTGTAACTATCGAGCTTTACGACAACAACTGTAGTCGCCATTTGAGAGATATCAGCTTCAAATCACACGAGGAGATTAAAGTAATTTCCTGTGGTGATGGGCAGGGGCGGGCAAACGTACGTTTCCGGAGAGAAGGCTACGCATCTAGACAAGATTCCTGGAGCCGCGATACGGCCGTTCGATTGAATCAGCGCACCATCGTACGTTAAATCCAAAGAACCAATGATAACTTATTGTAAATAATGCTAATTTTAGAAAAAGCAAAATAGTAGAGCTACATTCTATTTGCCCACCGAGCTCATTTTAGTATGCGCGGGTGTCCCCCAAGAGCTCCGCAAATTCCTTGCTCCCAATAAACTGCAGCATTACCGTATTCTACTTTTTCCAGCTTTAAGAGGGAGTGGTTTACCCGAACCTCATCCGGCAGACACCGTGATGGCATGTCATGCTTGGGAATCCCACTAACTTCATATATACTGAAACTCGTGGTAAGTTGCCGCTTTATTATGCCTGTATAAGTAAAAAGCGAAGATATTAAAGAAAGTAGATGGAATGTCTAACTATGTTTCGGAAATAATGAGCCGCGATTTGACCATGGTCTCAGTGGATACAAGTGTAGCGCGAGCGGAACAGCAGATGCTAAAGCGAAACAGGCGCTGCGTTCCTGTGGTGGACGATCAAAGGAACATCTTTGGTGTGCTAGGTTATAGCGATATTGTTAAGCACCGCCAGAATCAAGGCAATCTTAGAAGTACTACGGTTTGGGAAATTTGCTCTCATATCGTTTTTTCAGTAACACTAATGGCGACCTTAGAGACTGTCGTCGATGTTATGGTCGAAAACAGTGTGCATCACGTGTTGGTTTTGGAGGGAAAAGAAGTAAGAGGTATCGTGTCTATTATGGATTTATTGCAACTGTATCGCAGCAAGCTTGTTTCACCCGACGCCAGGAAAGAAGCCACAGCTGATTCGCCTCAGGCTATCACGGGCACAGATGGCATCTACAGGCTCTAATTGGGCCGGCCATATTGACTGTCATCTATTGGGCGAATAACCGAGCCTGTCTTTCCAAGCACATCATCTCTTTAAAATATTCAATCGCTCATCACTGTGCTAATTTCCACTCTACTCTTCGTGGGATTTGCGCTGACGCATGCTTGTTCAAGCCAGAACTCGTAGATCTCTTGCTATGGGCTCAATTGGGAACAGGGGGGGCAGGGAAGGGTCTCTCTACGCCTATCTATATAATACTAATGTATAATAAACATAAAGTTAGGCGCTCCTCTTATGAAAAAAGCTGAAGACTACTTGTTGTTAATGGGCGTGCCCGGCTCACCCTATACACGAAAAATGCTGTCCTTGCTTCGCTACCGCCGGATACCCTATAGGCTATTACCAGGTGGTAGAAAGGTAGCCGCTGACACGCGTCGCTTCCCGGCGCGGCCGCAGCCAAGAGTGCGGCTGCTGCCTACATTCTATTTAAAGGACGAGAACGGCGTAGAGCAGGCAGTTTGCGACAGCACGCCGCTTATTCGTCAATTCGAAGAACAGTTCGAGGGTCGCTCGGTTATACCAAGCAATCCTGGGCTGAGATTTATTGATTACCTCATTGAAGACTACGCCGACGAATGGCTAACTAAGGCTATGTTTCATTACCGCTGGAGTTATGCGCCAGACATCCATAAAGCAGGGCAGATGCTGGCTCGATGGAACAACAACACGGCGGACGAAGACGATATCGCCGAACAGTCCAAAATCATTACCCAGCGGCAGATATCTCGCCTGAGTTATGTGGGCTCTAATGCCCTCACCCGGACCACAATTGAGAAAAGCTTCACTCTATTTTTAAATAAGCTAGATAAGCATCTTAATTCATTGTCTTTTATTCTAGGAAAACGGCCGTCTGCATGTGACTTTGCAATCTACGGACAACTTACGGCTATGGCGTTGTTTGACCCTACGCCCGCACAGATCATCATCGAGACTGCGCCACGAGTATATGCATGGACGGAATCTATGGAAGACCTTTCCGGTTACGAGAGCTTCGATGATGATTGGATGGTTCTTGAATGCCTGCCAGAAACCTTAGTTGCGCTATTAGAAGAGATAGGGCGCCTGTACCTGCCATATTTAGTGGCAAACGATGTTGCCGTGCGAGCAGGGGCCGATACGCTGGAAACACAACTAGATGGACAAGTATGGACACAAAACCCGTTTCCTTATCAGAGCAAGTGTCTGTGTTGGATTAAGGAGGGCTTCGCTGATTTATCCGAGCAAGATGCTAATCTGCTTAGAACACAGCTGCGGCACACCGGCATCATAGAATTGTTAGCTTAGGGACTATGTGAATTGGCTGAAACTATCTGTTCGTTGGTGTTTCAGCATTGTGTGAATTCAGGAAAAGTAGGCTAGTGCAAGGACCCAGACATCCTTCCTTTCTATTTCCGGTAATCTTTATTACCGGAAATAGTGAGATAAGCCCGTTTAGGGTCGATACCGGCCCAGATCACTGTTATCAACAACTCTGCCTCTATAGCCGAGCTAAGAACTGTCTTTCCTGGTTCGCATGGTGACGAACTCTTCGGCCAATGTCGGATGAATACCAATGGTCCTATCGAAGTCTGCTTTGGTAGCGCCGCAGTTAATGGCAACGGCAAATCCCTGAACAATCTCTCCGGCGTCGGCTGCAACCAAATGCAGCCCAAGCGCTTTATCAGACTGCCGGTCGACGATGAGTTTGACCATCGAGCGCTCGTCACGTCCGCTTAGCGTGTGTTTTAGCGGTGTAAACTGACTCTCATACACATCAACCTCGATTCCAGCCGCTATGGCGTCTTGCTCCGATAGACCGACCGTGGCGATGTTGGGATGACAGAAAACGGCTGTAGCGATGTTCTTATAGTCCAAGGCAGCCGTATCACCGGAAAACAATGCCCTGGAGACGATCTGGCCCTCGGCCAAAGCGACGGGTGTTAGTGCAACGCGGTCGATGACGTCACCCACGGCATAGATGCTGGGCTCATCTGTTTGAAAATGATCATTTACCTTAATAGCGCCGTTTGTGCTTAGTTTGACCGCTACTGTGTCCAGACCCAGATCGTCGGTGAGCGGAACACGACCCGTAGCCGCAATCACCATGCCACAGCAAACTTTAGAGCCAGACTCAAGTAACACGCTCATCTTATTGTATTTATTAGTTATTTCTACAATATCTTCCTGCAGATGAAGATCTAATGACTTGGACATTTCGGCAGTGATGAAGCGCCTGACATCCTCATCGAAGCCCCGTAATAACTGATCTCCCCGATAAATCAGACTGGTTTTACAGCCTAGTTTGCTGAAGATGCTAGCAAACTCTACGGCGATATAGCCGCCACCCATAACCACGATCTCTTCGGGCAAGCTCTCCATAGCAAAGACATCGTTGGACGTGGAAACGAATTGGCTGCCTGGAAACTCAGGCACCCAGGGCCAGCCTCCTACAGCGATGAGTATGTGCTTGGCGGTGATATCCCTGCCATCTACGCGAACCTGGTTCGGGCCACTTATGCGCGCACGCGCCTCGAAGATATCAACATCATTTGATTCAAGTATATTTTCATATATTCCATTTAAGCGTTTGATCTCACGATCTTTATTCGCTTTTAGGCTCGCCCAGTCAAAGCGCAAATTGTCGAATTGCCAGCCAAAACCCCTGCTGTCTTCGAAGTCATCGAAGAAATGCGCACCGTAGCTGTATAGCTTCTTTGGCACACAGCCTACATTCACGCAGGTGCCACCAAAATATCTTTCTTCGGCGACTGCGACCTTGGCGCCCAAACTTGCTGCTATACGAGAGGCTCGAACGCCCCCTGACCCTGCACCAATAACGAATAAATCATAATCAAATGTATCCAAGTTCCTGTATCCTTTTATTCCTTGTTCCAACCATAGCGGCAATGCCAAAGCCAGACAGCATTATGCCTCAGCAGCTCCAGCGAGAGTATTCAGACCCGCAATGCAGGCGAATTTATTCGACACGAATGACAGTAGCAAAGACCCGATAAGACACCCGTTGGGTGATGCCGAGCTACTCGAATTTCTCCATCTATTCAGCCCTACTGAGGCTGACCAAATCTTGGCGACGCTCATTCAGGACATACCCTGGCAGCAGGAATACTTGAAGATCGCTGGCCGGCTTCGAGCGGTACCGCGGCTTCAATGCTGGATGGGTGACCATGGCAGCCATTACGGTTATTCCGGTGTGAGGCTCAGCCCCTGCCCGTGGAATAAAACCGTCAAGTCTATCCTCGCTCGCGTAAGTGAGCTAAGTGGTAGTCCATTTAACTCGGTACTCATTAATTACTATCGTAACGGCCAGGATAGTGTTGCCTGGCATGCTGATGATGAGAGAGAACTAGGCGAGGCGCCAGTTATTGCCTCGGTGAGCCTGGGCGCTGAGAGAATTTTTGAGATGAAAGAGAAAAATAACTCGCCAGCAAAAAAGTATCGACTGCCACTGCGACACGGGAGCTTACTGGTAATGGGCGAAAAAATGCAGCAGCATTGGCTGCATCAATTACCGAAGGTGAAAGATTTGCAAGAGCCACGAATTAATCTCACATTCCGTAATATCATCGCCAGCTGATATTTCCCTCAATAATGGCAAGTAAATTTGCCAAGGCTAGAAGTAATGAGCAACAGGGATCGTTTTGATATCTGCATAATCGGCGCCGGAGTCGTCGGCCTGGCAAGCGCCTATGAACTCGCCAAGAAGTTTTCCAAAAGAAATATCAGCATTGTTGTTCTCGAGCAAGAGCCCAGCTTCGGCCAACACACAAGCAGCCGCAACAGCGAAGTCATACATGCTGGAATCTATTATCCCGAGGCAAGCCTCAAAGCCAAACTCTGCGTGGCAGGTAAAGAGTTGCTCTATGCACATTGTACTCAGTTCGATATTCCTCATAAAAAGATAGGAAAACTAATTATCGCTCAACACTCAGAAATAAGTGCCTTAGAAAAAATCCACAGTGGAGCTGCAAGCAATGGTGTTATGGACCTGCAGTTTCTGGACAAAGCTCAATTGAAAAAATTCGAACCCGAGATAAGCGCTGAGGCCGCGTTGCTTTCTCCATCCACGGGGATTATTGATAGTCATAGCTATATGCAGAGTCTGCTTCATCTAGCTGAAAATCTTGGCGTACAATTTTCTCCCTTTTCTCGTGTGCAGAAAATTCTAGCTAGGGATGAGGGCTTCACTGTTGAATGTCTGCTCGACGAGAATCGCATGCCGGAGGCTTATGCTTTCGATTGCAGCTATCTGATCAATGCCGCAGGATTGAGGGCGCAAGAAATAGCAAAGACCATCGACGCCATGCCAGCAGAGGCTATACCTACCCTCTACTATTGTAAGGGCGACTATTTCGATTACCGAGGAACGAACCCATTCAAACACTTGATCTACCCAATGCCGGAAGCAAATACGGCAGGATTAGGTGTTCATGCGACGATAGACCTAGCCTCGCAACTTAAGTTTGGTCCCGACACTGAATATGTTGATCAGGCGAAATTTGAAATCGAAGTGAACAAGGCAGAAGTATTTGCCAAGGGCATCGCTTCGTATTTTCCTGCCATTAAAGCCGTCGACCTAAAACCTGCCTATGCGGGGATTCGACCCAAACTGGCAGGCCCCGGAGAATCGCCAGCAGACTTTGTAATACAAGAGCACTGCGTCCATGGTCTTCATGGCTTGACGCAGTTGTTCGGCATCGAATCTCCTGGGCTTACTGCTAGCTTAGCTATAGCAAGGCGCATCACTGAGGGTATTGCTATATAAGCGTATAGCTAGCCAGGAATAACCGAGCTTGTCTGCTACAAAGTCTGGGAGCGTTGCGAGCTGTCTGCACCTGTCGCTAGATGCGTGTTCAGCCTTGACTCTATCGCGCAGCGAAGTCGTCGATCAGCCTTGTGAAAATGCAAGCCTAGGCCCCTGCTTTTCCCCTCACGTAAGCTCGCAGGCGTTACCCAGACCACTTTTGCGAGGGTGCAAAACTTTTCTGATGCGTCAAGCAACTGCAGCACCAGACAAACGACGTCATTGAATTGATAGGTCTCTAGCAATTTACTGGTTTTGTCGCCTACGCCTTCAACACTTACTGTGTTTCCTCTGTTTACTATACCCTTACTTCCAGCGGCTGCAACATGAGGCTGTGCAACAAAGATGAAAAGCCCACCATTGTTTAAGAATGGCATATACGACATGTGCAATACACTAAGGCTGTCGATACGGAAAGAGAGTATTCGAGTTTGAGGATGACTATCTGGGTTTATGATGATGACTACGGTCCGTTGTGGTGATGTATTTAGCTACAACCGCTGGACTGTCTAAATGGGATCTAGCTAAGCTCTAACTGACTCCATCGCCAGAGAATAGACTCCATGATTAACTGCGGATTTGGGTTGCTGGCCGAAGCGAGTTGTTTTCTTGCCAGCTCAACTTCTGAATAGAATAAGGCAAGCGAACTGGCTATCGACTGCGTGATCTGTTTATCGTTACTGGGTTTAAGTAGCGTGTACAAGCCTTCAAAGGCCGGGTCGTCATCGCGCAGCTCGCTACCAGTCAGACAGTATTTAATTAGTTTAGACAAGAAGGCTGATAAGTGCAGCAAAACATCTGATTCTCCAATTTTGGGAGTCAGTGCCAGGGCTTGCTGCGTCGATTTTTTGCCTAGCTTCATGTCGCAGATGCTCTGTAGAAACTGCGCTCTACCCTCCATCCAATCACCACCGGCTAGCCTTAACGCAGTAAGCGGCCTCATCTCACTGGCTTCGAGAAGCGCTTCAATATTGCTTCCGCCAAGAATAGCTTCCAGCCAGTCTTTAGCGACACTCGCTTTAGGCGTTTGAAAGTTGAGTTTCTGACAGCGACTGCGAACGGTCGCCACTAAGCGGCCAGGATGATCGGAGACAAGAAGCAGATGGGTCTGCTTGTTAGGCTCTTCCAAGGTCTTTAGCAGGGCATTGGCGGCATTGCCGTTGAATAGATGGGCATCCTGAATTATCGCAACTTTCGCTGCGCCAGAATGACTGCTGCGTATCACAAATTCAGACAGCCAGCGTATCTGATCGATCTTGATATTCTTGCTACCCTCCTCCACTTCGATCTGAACAATATCTGGGTGGTTGCCTGCTCCGCCTTTCTGGCAGTTAGCACACTCCCCGCAGGAAACCCTTACCTCTTTGCCCGCAACTTCTTTCGTAGTTGGCTTAAGACAGAGCATGGTTCTAGCGAAACTCTCCGCGAACAGAGATTTACCCAGGCCCTCGCTACCAGCAAGCAAGTAGGCGTGAGCCATCTGGCCTGCGGCGAAAGCTCGGCTGAGCTGCGACCATTGATCTAGCTGCCAAGGCAAAGGTGCGGAAAAGCTATTGGTTGAAAACGTTGACTCATTCATAGGCAGTTTTCGTATTATGCGAATTTCGCGAGTCCCTGTTTGAGGGCCTTCAAGAGATCTAATTTTACCTGTTCCAGGGGCTTCGACGCGTCGATTACCAAGCAACGCTCCGGCTCCGCTTTCGCTATATCCAAATATCCCTGCCTGACACGATGGAAAAAACTCTGCTGCTCTTGTTCGATTCTATCCAACTCACCCCTATTACTGGCTCTTTCCATGCCTACCGACGGGTCTAGATCCAGGATAATGGTGAGATCCGGGCGCAGTGTTCCTTGCACCATGGTTTGCAGCTGTTCTATCTTTTCCAGGCTCAGACCCCGACCATAGCCTTGATAGGCAAAGGTTGCATCCGTAAAGCGGTCGCAGATTACCCACTTTCCGGCAGCAAGTGCTGGCTCTATCTGCGCCTCAATATGTTGAGCGCGTGCGGCGAATACCAGCAACAGCTCGCTAAGCTCAGACATGGGCTCGTCATGGACGGCCAGCAGAAGCTCGCGTATTTCCTCCGCAATTAATGTTCCACCCGGCTCTCTGCTAAGAATATACTCAATTCCATTCTCCTCAAGATGCGCAGTGATGAACCCAATATTGGTGCTCTTGCCCACACCTTCTGCGCCTTCTAAGGTGAGGAAGAGCCCGCGTTTATCTGCCATATCTTTTGTTACCCTTGGAATAGCCGACACCGTTCAATGCGCTCATTTAATTAGCAATCTGCAATTGATACTCGCGTACCGCAGCATTATGCTCATCAAGTGTGCGAGAAAAATGATGACTGCCATCCCCCTTTGCAACGAAATATAAATAGTCAGTCTGTTCCGGATTCAATGCGGCCACTATCGATTCCTCTCCGCTCAGGGCAATGGGGGTCGGCGGCAGTCCACCGATACGGTAAGTATTATAGGGAGTCTGCTCGGATAAATCTTCACGGCGAATATTTCCGGCGTATCGATCACCCATTCCATAGATCACGGTAGGATCGGACTGCAAGCGCATACCCAATTCCATACGACTTACGAAGACTGCCGCGATCAGGCCGCGCTCGCTATTGCTGGCAGACTCCTTCTCTATTATCGACGCCATGGTAAGAGCTTCATATTGATCGGCATAAGGCAATGCGCCCAGGCGTGCTGCCCAGGCATCACTCAAGACTGTGTTCAATTTCTCGCTTGCTCTTAGCAGTAATTCTATATCTGAAGTGCCTTTGGTATAGAAATAGGTATCCGGGTAGAGCAGTCCTTCCGGGTTCTCGCGACCGAGGTTCATGCTCGCCGACACCTCGGCCATGCTCAGCCCGTCAAGACTCGGTACTATATTGTCCGCGCTCCAGATAGCCTGCAGAGCTTGCTCAAAAGTCCAACCTTCGACCAAGGTTATTCGGTACTGCACCGACTCACCGTTAACGATCTTATGTAGCAACTGAACCGGGGTAATCCCTGGCTGGAGCTCGTATTCACCGGTTCGAATACTATTCTCTACGCCGCGTACTCTAGCCATAAGTTTGAAAATTATCGGGCTGCGCAAGAAGCCAGCCTCCCCGAGTTCGGCAGCCACACGGGAGAGCGAACTGCCGGCAACAATCTCTATCTTTACCGGAGCCTGTGGCGCGGCACTATTAGCAGCCAGATCTATTTCCGCAAACAGGGCGCTATAGCTAATGGACGCAATACTGGTAAAAATCGCCAGGATCGTGGCCCCTACTATAAGAATATTACGTGTGTTCATTTCAATTGCCGACTCGGAATATCTCGTTCGCCCAGTCTATTGCAGCCGACGTGTATTGACCTTCATCTCTATTGGATTTCCAATATAGCTCAAAGTCCGCGTTGTAGATTTCAGCGACTGACCAGACTCCGAAGACGCTATTACAGAGGAATAGCTCATCCGCCATTTGCAGTTGCTTCAGGTTAATCTTCTTTCTTGCAACGGGGTAGCCTCTCCCAGCATAGAATTCAATCAGCTGCTCAAGCATAACTCCCTCAACTCCGCAGCTGCTCAGATCGGGCGTTATAAGCTCATCATCTATGCAAAGCATTAGATTGCTCTTGCAGCCTTCTACTATATACCCCTGCTGATCCAAACAGAGCCCTTCATCAAAACTATCCGGTATTTCCCTGCTTGCCAGAACCTGATCCAAGCGATTCAAATGCTTAATACCTGCCAGCATTGTATTCGCAGAAAGCCCATGCCTACAAAGCATGATCTTCGCTGCTTTGCGTATAGTCGGCGCTTGATAATTACTTAACTGCAGGACACGGGTACAGCTGGAACTAGAACCTGGAGCATAACCGCGACCACCCTCTCCCCGCGTAATAATGATTTTCAGAATAACGTCCGAGGACTGATTAGTCTCTAATAACTGTGACAGGTCCTTATCAAGCAAATCGAAATCCACTTCCAGATAGAGAAGTCTACAAGCGCGCTTAAGACGACTCAGGTGCTGCTGCCAGAGTATGGGCTTATTAGCTAGAACTCGAATGGTTTCGAAACAACCGTCTCCGTATTGGAAGCCACGGTCGTGAATTGATATGTGATCCGCTTGCTGTCCGTTTACTAAACTTTGCAAGGGTACGCCAGACATTAATGAAGTAGGCTATTTTAGCCGAGAGAAAATCAGGCTGCCGTTGGTGCCACCGAATCCAAATGAATTTGAAAGCACTGCATTGACTTCCTGTTCGCGGCTTTCATTCGGGACGTAATCTAGATCGCATCCCTCGTCTGGATTTTCCAGATTAATAGTTGGACTAATCACCTGGTCGCGTAATGTCAGAACAGAGACGATTGCTTCGACCGAACCAGATGCGCCTAACAGGTGCCCGATCATCGACTTGGTAGAACTAACGGCGATTTTCTTAGCATGCTCACCAAAGACAGTTTTGATTGCCTGGGTTTCGGCTATATCACCAGCCATGGTTGAAGTGCCATGTGCATTTACATAATCGATGTCTGCCGCATTGAGACCGGCACTAAGCAAGGCATTGTCCATGCACTGCGCTGCACCCGCTCCGCCTTCAGAAGGCGAAGTCATATGATAAGCATCACCGCTCATACCAAAACCGACTAGTTCGGCATAGATCTTTGCGCCGCGATTCTTGGCATGCTCGTATTCTTCAAGAACCATAATGCCGGCGCCGTCACTGAGCACGAATCCATCGCGGTCTCTATCCCAAGGTCGACTGGCACGCTGTGGGTCATCGTTTCTCTGTGAGAGTGCTCGCGCAGCACAGAAGCCGCCTAGCCCTACCGGAGTGGTCGCCATCTCGGCGCCACCCGCCACCATGACGTCGGCCTGATTGTTCGCGATCATATTCGCCGCAAGGCCGATGTTATGAGTGCCGGTAGTACAGGCAGTAACCACGGCAATATTCGGCCCCTGCAATCCAAATCGAATCGACAGTGTGCCGGCAACCATATTGACGATTGAGCCTGGGACAAAGAAGGGGGAAACTTTTCGGGGACCTGATTCTTGAATGATGAGGGTGGTTTCTTCGATACTTCCGATTCCGCCGATTCCTGAACCTACAGCGACGCCGCCACGTTTCGGGTCAAGATTGGTTTCATCAATTCCGGCATCCTCAATTGCCTGAACCCCTGCCGCGATACCGTAGTGCATGAATATATCCATGCGCCTGGCTTCTTTCGCAGACATATAGTCCGTACAGTCAAAATTTTTGACCGTGCCGCCAAATTGAGTACTGAAGTCGGAGGTATCAAAATTCTCAATCTCATTGATACCAGACTGACCATTTTTGATGGCGTTCCATGCGGATTCGACTTCATTCCCGACTGGAGTGATGAGACCAAGCCCAGTCACCACTACTCTTCTGCTACTCAATGCGTGATCTCCTGACTAAAAACAACAAACGCCAGATAAACAAAAGCTACTCGAGAATAAACTAGAGTAGCTCTGTTTCGTGCTGTTGTTCAGTGTTACAGGTGTGAGTTGATGTAGTCACAGGCCAATTGAACAGTAGTAATCTTTTCAGCCTCTTCATCAGGAATTTCAGTCTCGAATTCCTCTTCTAATGCCATTACCAATTCTACGGTATCTAGAGAATCAGCGCCTAAATCTTCCACAAATGAAGCAGAAGGTTTTACTTCGTCTTCCTTTACGCCTAGCTGTTCGCAGACAATTTTCTTAACGCGCTCTTCAATGCTACTCATATCTATTATTAGCTCCTAGTACTGTATTTCTAGCGGTGTTGCCAGTGGCCTGTCAAACAGCCCTTCTTTCGATTGTTTAGGTGGATAATGCACATTCTAACCACCATTATTTTCACCATTTTGGTGCTCTTCGCAGACCTCGCAGATACCCAGCGAATAATTCAGGACGCAAGTTTACCTCTATTTCAATCCGATGTAATGTCTAAATTCAAAAATAAGCCTCGCTCCATAAACCCTTATAAATCTCAATAACTTAGAACTACGCCATATACATGCCGCCGTTCACATGCAGGGTTTCACCAGTGATATAGGCCCCACTATCGGAGGCCAGAAATCCCACCATTGCGGCGATTTCCTCTGGCTGCCCAAGTCGACCAAGAGGAATCGAAGACAACAGGGCTTCAGCTTGCGTCTGCGGTAGATCTTTGGTCATATCGGTTTCGATAAAGCCTGGCGCGACAGCGTTCACCGTTATGCCTCTGGATCCGATTTCCATAGCGAGAGCACGACTAAAGCCCTCAATACCCGCCTTCGAGGCCGCGTAATTCGTCTGCCCGGCGTTGCCACTAGAGCCAACTACAGAGCTTATATTAATGATTCGCCCCCAGCGGGCCTTGGTCATGCCTTTGACACAGGCCTTACACAACCGATACATGGAACTGAGGTTAGTATCGATAACATCTGACCACTCATCCACCTTCATCCGCATCAGCAGATTATCTTTAGTGATGCCGGCATTATTTACCAACACCGTGGGTAGAGCGTATTTCACAGAAATATTCTCCATGAGGGCCGCGACAGACTCATCCGAGGACACGTCGAGACACACCCCCTCACCCATGATCGAGTGCTCAGCGAGATAGGCGCTTATATTCGCTGCACCGGACTCAGAGGTCGCTGTACCGACTACGGTAAAACCGCGGTTCCCGAGATTCAGAGCTATGGCCTGGCCTATGCCCCGACTCGCGCCGGTAACCAGAGCGACTGTCATAGAATCATTCATGTTTCTTCCCTTCTCGCTAAAATTATTGACTTGCTTACATTGTTCGCCACACTAAGCTGAAGCCTCTTCAATTGCGCTTTTCAGGCTTGCGCTCTCATCGACAGCGCAGCAAACAATGTCCGATTCGATTCGCCTGATAAGACCGCTTAGGACTTTGCCCGGCCCACATTCTATAATTCTTTCAATGCCAGATTCGCGCATATCTTTTATAGAATCTACCCACAGGACAGGGGCATACAACTGCTTTATCAGGTTTTTCTTTATGACTTCAGGGTCGGCGCTGGCTTGTGCATCCACATTTTGCAGCACCGGAATTTGCCCTTGCACGAAGTCAACTTTATCTAATTCTGCCTGCAGCTTTTCTGCCGCAGGCTTCATCAATGCGCAGTGCGAAGGAACACTGACGTTCAATGGCAGAGCTCGCTTCGCACCCGCCTCCTTGCAAAGGACCATGGCTCGTTCGACGGCATCTGCATCACCGGCGATAACCGTTTGCCCCGGTGAATTGAAATTAGCGGGAGACACAACCTGTCCCTCACTAGCCTGCTGACATAGCAGCGCTATTTTTTCATCGTCCAGACCAACGATTGCCGCCATCTTTCCGGCATCGGTGCTCACGGCAGACTGCATGAAGCGTCCACGCTGATGCACAAGCTGGACTGCATCGGCAAAAGGCAGGACACCGGAGCAGACCAGAGCGGAGTACTCGCCCAGACTGTGTCCAGCCAGAATCGCCGCCTGTGGCCCATCCAGACTCTGCCAAACCCGCCAGATGGCGACGGATGCAGCAAGCAGCGCGGGCTGAGTGATATCTGTCCGATTTAGCTCCTGCTGCGCGTCGAGCTGTACTATTTGCCAAAGATCTATTCCTAGCGCAGCCGACGCCTCGCTAAAAGTTTCTTCGATTAGGGCAAAACCAGATGCCAGATCCGCCAGCATGCCTACCTTCTGAGATCCCTGTCCGGGGAAGACAAACCCAAGATTCTTCATTTTGATTTGATCCTTGCTTGGTTCTTATTAGAATGATAGCCCACCAGCCCCATCTGAGCGTCCTTAACTGGCTGCAATAATGGCAGCTACTTTTCCCCTTATCAATTCAGGTACTGCGTTTTCAGCCTCTCTGACGGCCTGCTGAATCGCGTAGGCAAATCCTTCTATCGTCGCATTGCCATGACTCTTTATTATGCTGCCCTTCAGGCCTAGCAGACTCGCTCCGTTAAAACGGTGCGGATTGATCTGATCGCTGAGGATGCGCATCAGCTTTGCGGCGCTTCCGTCTTCGGAGGCATTGGCCGCATCAAGGAATACCTGAGAAGAAAGCAGCCTTTTCACTACATTGGCTACCCCGGCGCTAGTCTTAATTGTTACATTGCCTACAAAGCCATCGCACACCACGACGTCTGCCTTCCCCTCAAATAGTTCATTCGCCTCAATAAAGCCGACATAGTTAAACGCGGGGCAACTATCCATTAACAATCCGGCTTCGCGAACGTCGTCAGTGCCCTTGAACTGCTCAGAGCCGATATTTAACAAGCCAACGCTGGCAACCTCTCCCTGTAGCGATTCGGCCAGCACAGAGCCCATAACAGCAAATTCGAACAACTGCTGGGCGCTGCACTCCAGATTGGCGCCCACGTCTAATAGAAAACACTGACGAGTGGCCCCAGGGATGCTGACGACAATTGCTGGTCTTTGGATACCACTAATGGTCTTTAGCAGATGTCTACCGATCATCAGCAGTGCGCCGGTATTCCCGGCACTCACCATCGCCTCTACGCGCTCTGACTGCAGCAATTCAACAGCCATGTACATAGAGGATGACTTGCCGTTACGCAGCACATGAGAGGGATTGTCCTCATCACGAACTACATCCAGGGTGTGAACCACCTGGATTCGGTCAAGAAGAGCGGACGAAGTAGACTTAAGATAGGGTTGTATCTGGCTTTTATCGCCAACCAGACAGATAGAGAGATCGGAATTTAATTCGAGGGCATGCAAAGCGGCAGGAAGGGTAACCTTAACCCCCCCTTCTCCGCCCATAGCATCGATGGCTATGCGCTTAGACAAACTCAAGGCTCAGAGCTCTAGTCTTCGCCCAGATCCAGTACTTTCTTGCCTTTGTAGAATCCGTCAGCCGTTACATGGTGACGACGGTGAATTTCACCGGTGGTTTGATCCGTAGATAAGGTCGGTCCCGTGAGGGAATCGTGAGTTCGTCGCTTGCCACGCCGTGAACGGGTGACCTTGCTTTTTTGAACTGCCATTTCAGTCTCCTAATACAAATTCTTTGTTAAACATTTCAAGTGCTTGAGTCATTATCTTTAAGCGATCTAAGCACTGCAAACGGGCTTTCTTTAGAGGCGGAGCTAGCTGCGTCCTCCTCAATGTGCGCGCCTGACACATAATTCTTTAAACTCAAGCAGTCACCACTATCGTGGTAACTCACCAGGGGCATACAAAGTATCAACTGCTCTTCGACCATTTCGGCCAAGTCCAGCTTATGATCCTCGCAAATCCAGGGATCATATTCAGCGTCCAATTGCTTAGCCGCCTCTTCATCTCTCACCAGTGCCAGATTTATGTCGTCCGCAAGCGCTATAGCTAGAGGTTTTAGACAGCGCTGACAGAAAACATTTACCTCGGCCCGCAGACTCCCCGAGATTAGCCGCTCTTTCGCGTTATTGAGCGAAAATTTCAGCTCAATCGACACAGAACCGTTCTTATCCGCTAAACTTTTACAGAATCGAGGCAGTCTGTCTAAACTCAAAGTTCCACTGATATTCCCCTCTTGGAGGAAGATCTTACGGGTGTTCGCGTAGGCTGGAATAGAGCTATCTGACATCAGGCGCGCATAATAGGCGTATGGCCGCCATCTGTCAAAGATTTATGTAAAGGTCGGCACTGTGGATAACTGATTCAACTACCTGTATTTAATCACTTTTATCCAATTTTCGAAGCAAAGCATCTAGTTGATTTGGTATTGGCGCCTGCACACTTACCGCTGCGGCGCCATTCGGCATTTCAAATTCGATTTTCCACGCATGCAGACAGAGGTTTTTGACCTTCTCCAGGGCGGCATTTTTCGTCTTCGCCGTGTATTTGTCATCCCCCACTATGCCGTTTCCAGAGTGCTGGCAATGCACGCGAATCTGATGCGTCCGGCCAGTTTCAGGCATAGCCTCAAGCAAGGTAGCCCCCTCGAACCGCTGCTTCACAGCGAAGCGGGTCAGCGACGGCTTGCCACTATCGCGCACCCGAACAATGCGCCCACTATCGCCAAGGGGATCTTTTTGTAGTGGTGCAGCGACCACCTCTAAGGAATCTGGCCAGGTTCCATGAACCAAGGCTAGATAATGCTTTTTGACATTTTTAGCTTTAAGTTCTCGCTGTATATGCCTTAAAATAATGGAGTTTTTAGTTACGACAAGACATCCAGTAGTGGCCCTGTCGATCCTGTGAGCAAGCTCGAGCTCAGCCCATTCGGGCTTGCACTGACGCAGTGCTTCGATCAATCCCATAGCCACACTGGTGCCCCCATGAACCGCCATACCCGCAGGTTTATTTATCACCAATAACTGCTCATTTTCAAAGAGGATGCTGCCTAAGAGGAACTCCTGCAGCGCTGGGCTTGGTTTTCCGACCTGCGGGCTGTACTTGGACGTATACGGCGGAATACGCACCTTATCACCCATCTCCAGCTTGTGCTCTGGCTTACAGCGCTTATTGTTGACCCTAACTTCGCCCCGACGAATTATTCGGTATATGCGTGTTCTGGGCACGCCCTTAAGCTGTCTAATCAGGAAGTTATCGAGGCGCTGGCCAATATAGGCCTTTTCAACTCTTACCAACTGCACACCATCGCTGGCATTACTTTCGCTATTCACGGCCTTCCTCTGGCTAGGGTGAGAAAATTCGGAGTTTCGGTATCTTACACCAATCTGCGCCTCGAATAATGGTGTACAATTCTCTCCTTTTTGCACATGTCTAAATCCATGAATACCCTGAAACTAACACTGAGTCAGATCGCCGGCGACGCACTAAGCGAAGCCTCTGGCCTCGAAAATTGCGACCCCAATGTCATCACCGCTTCTAAACCGGAGTTCGGCGACTACCAGAGCAATGGCGTCATGTCGGTCGCCAAGAAGATTGGCAGCAAACCCAGAGAGCTAGCCAATCTAGTAGTCGAGGCGATCGCAGCCCAATCTAACCCCCTCATCGAGAGGCTCGAGGTTGCAGGCCCAGGCTTTATCAACATTCACCTGTCCGATGCCGCATTGATTCAACGTGCCAATGAGATCGAGGGCGACCTGGGGAAACTGATCCCGCAAGCCGATGCGCCAAAGAAAATTGTTGTCGACTACTCTTCCCCGAATTTAGCTAAAGAAATGCATGTGGGACATTTGCGCGGAACGATAATCGGAGACTGTCTAGCTCGCGTGCTGGAAAAACAGGGCCACGAAATAATTAGACAGAACCACGTGGGCGACTGGGGTACTCAGTTCGGCATGTTGATTTCCTATATGCGAGAGCTAGGCGAAGCACAGGGAGATTTACCGACACAGCTCGCGGATCTTGAATCCTTCTATAGAGCGGCGAAGCAGCGCTTCGATGAAGATCCGGAATTTGCGAATATCGCGCGCTCTAGTGTGGTTAAGCTGCAGGGTGGTGACGAGGAACATCTAACCGCCTGGCAACTATTCATCGATGAATCACTGAAGCACTGCCAGGCAGTCTACGACAAGCTTAACGTTACCCTGAGCCGTAAAGATCTAAAGGCCGAGAGTTTCTACAATAAAGAACTCGAGGGAGTGGTTAAGAAATTAGAAGACGCCGCCCTGCTCTCTGTTTCCGATGGCGCACGCTGCGTGTTCTTACCCGAGTTCACTGGCAAAGATGGTGAGCCACTACCAGTTATCATCCAAAAGACGGACGGGGGCTATCTTTACGCGACTACTGATCTCGCCGCTGTTGCCTACCGATCATTTACTTTACAAGCCGACCGCTCCTTGTATGTCGTAGACGCAAGGCAGTCACTTCACTTTCAACAAGTATTTGCCGTTGCGCGCGCAGCAGGATTTGCCTCCGAGAATATTTCGCTAGAACATATCGCCTACGGCACAATGATGGGAAAAGATGGACGCCCGTTCAAGACGCGCTCGGGAGATACCATAAAACTCGTAGACCTCTTAGACGAAGCCATTCGGCGCGCGCATGAATTAGTAGCCGAAAAAAATCCTGGGTTAGAGGACGCAGCCTATTCAGAAATAGCGGAAAAGGTCGGCATTGCCGCAGTTAAATACGCAGATCTGTCAAAGAACAGAACCAGTGACTATGTCTTCGATTGGTCTAGCATGCTGTCCTTCGAAGGCAATACTGCTCCCTACCTGATGTATGCCTACGCAAGAATTCGTAGCATACTGAGAAAGCAGGAATCGAGGCTGGAAAACATACAGATCACAACTGCTACAGAAGCGGCTGAGAGAAATCTACTATTGAAAATATTGCAGCTGCCTGAAATTGTCGACATGGTTGCAAGGGATTGCTACCCGAATTTTCTCTGTAATTACCTCTATGAACTCGCGGGCTTATTCATGCGCTTCTATGAGTCATGCCCGATATTGAAAGCCGAGCCCGAACTGCGAGATTCGCGACTGGCGCTAAGCGCTCTCGCAGCTGCAACGCTGCAACAGGGCCTCGGTCTTCTTGGAATAGAAACTCTGGAACAGATGTAAGCCGAGATAGATAAGAGCGTCACAGTGAGCAACAGCTTCTGCGACGCTCTTTCAGAGCTAAGCCCAGGCCTAGTCCACCAGCTCTAACAATAGCTTATTGAGTCGCGTGGAAAAATCCGCTGGATCCTCCAGCTGTACACCATCCGCTAGCCCGGCTTGGCCGAACAATATTGATACGATGTCGCTAAAACGATCCTCATCTTTTTCCTGGTCCAACTTGACTACCAGAGGGTGAGCTGGGTTGACCTCGAAGATGGGCTTGGTCTCAGGTACCGCCTGTCCCGATGCCTCCATTATCTTGCGCATCTGCATACCCATATCAAAATCATCTACTGCCAAGCATGCCGGCGAATCTGTTAATCGATGAGTCAGGCGCACTTCTTTCACTTTGTCGCCTAGATCTTCCTTAATGCGCTCTACCAGTTTTCCGAATTCTTTCTCGGTCTTCTCTTGTACTTCTTTGTCCTCATCATCTTCTAGCTTACCAAGGTCTAATTCACCACGGGTAATATCCTGGAACTGACGTCCATCAAACTCTTGCAGGTGACTCATCAGCCATTCATCGATGCGATCATGCATTAGTATCACTTCGATACCCTTCTTGCGGAAAATTTCGAGATGAGGACTGTTTCTGCCTGCTTTTGCAGACTCAGCAACGAGAAAGTAGATCTTTTCTTGACCCTCTTTCATACGTGATACATAGTCTTCTAAACTCTGGTCTTGAGCATCGGCGTCGGAATGAGTTGTGGTGAACTGCAGTAACTTCGCAATTTTTTCCTTGTTGCCAGCATCTTCCGCAGGGCCTTCTTTCAAGGCCTGACCAAATTCGCTCCAGAACTTATTGTATTTATCCTTGTCCTTCTTGTGCATCTTTTCTAGCATGTCCAGGGCACGCTTGGTCAGTGCGCTGCGCATGGAATCGACAACCGGGTCTTTCTGCAATATTTCACGCGAAACATTCAAGGAAATATCATTGGAATCGACAACGCCTTTCATGAAGCGCAGGTACAGCGGCAGAAATTGTTCGGCGTCGTCCATAATGAAGACGCGCTGAACATAAAGCTTTAGGCCGCTTGCAGAATCTCTGTTCCACAGATCATAGGGAGCGCGAGCAGGCACATAGAGAAGACTGGTATATTCAAGCTTCCCCTCGACTTTGTTATGACTCCAATCCAAAGGGTCTTCGAAGTCATGACTGACCGACTTGTAGAATTCCTTATATTCTTCTTTTTTTACATCTTTTCGCGAGCGTGTCCATAGGGCCTTCGCCTGGTTTACTGCTTCGTATTCTTTCTCGGTGGGTTTCTCCACCACTTTCTCAGCGTCTTCAGCATCATCAGGCTCTTCAGCGCCGAAGCTCTCTTTCTCCATCAGAACGGGGATGGAGATGTGGTCAGCATATTTTTTCACTATGCTACGGAGACGAAAGCCCTCCGCGTATTCCTTCTCTTCATCCTTAAGATGTAGCGTGATCTGCGTTCCGGCCGTGGCTTTGTTTGCCTCATCAATAGAGTAATCTGCCTCGCCCTTGGAGACCCATAGAGTCGCTTCGTCTTCGGGTGTTCCCGCCTTGCGAGTCAATACTTCGACTTCATCTGCAACGATGAAGGCCGAGTAAAAGCCAACACCAAACTGCCCTATCAGTTGCGAATCTTTCTTCTGGTCGCCAGTGAGCGACTCCAGGAATTGAGCTGTGCCCGATTTCGCAATAGTACCCAAATTGCTGATCACTTCATCCCGTGTCATGCCGATGCCGCTATCGCTGATCGTTAGGGTGTTCTTTTCAGCATCAAAATCTATTTGAACCTCAGGCTCCCCGACACTAGTAAGTAAGTCCGGCTGTGACAATGCTGCGAATCTGAGCTTATCAGCCGCATCGGAGGCGTTAGATATAAGCTCTCTTAGGAAAATTTCCTTGTTGCTATAAAGAGAGTGAATCATTAAGTGAAGAAGCTGTTTAGCTTCTGTCTCAAATCCTCTGGTTTCTGCGGTTTTTGTAGCCATCTATCTTTCCTCGTCTATTCTGCCGTCTGGGACTGTATCTGCTCTCATAAAAAAACCCAATCTGTAGCATTCACTACTAGATTGGGTTTTATTTATGGGGGCTTAGCCTAGTTTTTCAAGCTGCCCTGCACTGCAATATGCTATTGAAGTGGCGGATAAGGCTGATAGAAATCGATGGCATCGGCCTTTCGGCTGGATATGGTTGCGTAGTAAGAGCGGCGGCCATCAATAGCGCGCATGAAGTCCTGCGCAGATTTACGCCCTCGCTCATCGCCCGCATCGGCAGCTTCCCTTGCAGCTTCCTCTGCCTCATCAAAATTCTGCAATTCAAGCATCGCCCTGGACAGAAACATTAGGGTATCTGAGCGATCGTTGAGGTCGCCCTTATCGATAGCTGTGCGAAACGCCTCGGCTGCACCTTCATAATCGCGGAGTACGTAGCGAATATAGCCCAAGGTGTCGTAGCCGTTGCCGGTCTCATCAGCCTCTGCGGCTTCCATTGCAGGTTCCAGCGCCTCATCGAACTCGTTTGCCATCAGATGCATCTGAGTCAGTCGAGTCAGGTTCTCCTCGTCTTTTTCCACAATCTCTTTCTCGATACCTTCGGCTAAAATTTTCCCACCTGAATAGGGAAGATCGATACCAGCGAGTGACTGCGCAAGGTTAATATAGCGCGTGTCATCGTCCATCATCCCTTTCAGATAATAGAGATTTAATGCCTGCAGGCCTCGATCATCATTCTCTAAACCGGCATAGATAGCACTTAGGTTTTGCCAATCTGTCTGATTATCGTACAACACTATCATTGTCTTTGTGAGATCCAGAGCGGACTCAAAGTCTTCAAGCGTAAAATACAGGCCATTAAGATAAGCATAGTCTTCACGCTCTAATGTCTCGCCGGCATCCAACAACAACTCCATGCGAGCTATCCAAAAAGGCTTGGCTTCTTCGAAGTTCTCTAACTGATAATGTGCATAGGAGAGGCCACGGTAAACAATTTCGTCTTCCGTATCTGATAGAATACGCCATTGCTCGTAGTTATCGATCGAACCCTGCCAATCTTCTTCAGATGCATACAGCTGCCCTAAAGAGCGGTGAGTACGTAATCGAATATCGGCACGCAGAGTCTCGATCTCCAGCATCTGTTGAAAGATGCCAATAGCACCTGGATAATCTTCTGTATTGAGATAGTAGTTCGTGTAGAAGTTAAGAAGGGTAGATTTCTCAAAATCGTTCATACGCTCGAATCGACGCTCATAGAGGTCATCTAGCTCTATCTTCGCTTGAACGAGATCAGGTTCATCCTCTTCATCTTCCGGTTGCATTAATTCCTGAATTTCTGTTATGGCACGCATTACTGCGGGCCCAAGAGTGCCCGCTGATCTTGCCTGTGGTGGAGCTCTCTGCTCTTCACCAGCCATAACAAACTGCGAAGGCAACAAGACCACGCTAAGTATAGCTGCGAGAAATCCCAGCTTAAGCTTGTTGAGTATTCTCATTGTTAATTATCCTCGAGTTCATAGCGAAATACGTACTGTACACCTTCGACAGCAACTCCCTGCCCATCTACTACGCGCGGCTGAAATTTGAAGCGTGTCGCTGCTCGTATGGAGGACCGGTCGAAAATGTTACTCGGCTCCGCATCAACCACAACAATGCTATCTTCTTCCACATTGCCCAGACCATTCACCGTAAAACTTACCAAACACCATCCTTCAATTCCGCGCTGTGCTGCACGCGTCGGATATTGCGGCGCGATCGCTACGAGTGGCAAAAAGTCACCATCAGTTGCTGAAATAGATGCATTGCTCAGCTGCAAGCCAGTATCTATTTCGATCGAGGCACGCTCGATGTTCAGAGAAGGACCATCTGACAAATTGACTTGCCTATCAGGCACTTCTTCAACAACTTCGGTGTCATCCTGAATTGGTTCAGGCTTGTCGATCTCTTCAATAACTTCCAGTTCAATTTCCGGCATCGTAGCATCAACAATCTTCACAACTGTAACGCGCTGATCGAGCTGCGCTCCCGTCGCAATCAAGGCCTGCATAAAATAGAATAGACCTAGTGTGATACCAGCCGCCATTACCATGGATAGAGCCCATCTAATTACTATCATAGTCTATGCCTCCGCTGAAATTGAAACGTCTGAAATATTGGCTTCGCGCGCTGCTTCTAAAATAAGCATGACCTGTTCGTTGGCAGAGTCGCCGTCAGCCTGAATAATTACGGCTGAATTTGGTGCATCGGCCAAACGTAGCTCAAAACGAGACCTAATAAATCTTGGGTCGATCTGATCACCATCGAGCCAGATGTCACCCGATGGACCCACTGCGATAAGTATCAAGTCACCCTTTTTACCTTCAGCAGTAGATGCTTCTGGCTTGGTTACTTCGATACCAGCTTCACTAACGAATACTGAAGTCACAATAAAAAATATGAGAAGGATAAATACGACGTCCAGCATTGGGGTGAGATCAATTTCACCTGCTTCTTCCTCGTCCCTCTTCTTCATTAAACCTGATTTCATGGTTTCACCTTGAATTAACTAATTAGTCGCTTAACGGTAGATGATCTTCAAGCAGTTCTAGATCTCTATCTACTTTTGCTTTCAGGTAATTTGATGCAAATATACCTGAAATAGCGCCAACCATTCCGGCCATTGTCGGAATCGTGGCCATAGATACTCCGCCAGCCATCGACTTAGCATCACCACCACCGGTTACGGCCATAACAAAGAACACATTGATCATCCCGGTTACCGTTCCAATCAGCCCTAACAAAGGACATATCGTCACCAATACCTCAATGATCGGCAGTGTGTTACGAACGTCTAATGAAATCTTTGAAATCATCATAGTGCGAATCTGATGAGCACTCCACGACTTGGTGTCTGCGCGCGCATTCCACTCGGCCAATGTGTTCTTCACATTGGCCTTGTGGGTAGTGTTCAGATACCAGATTCTTTCGAATACGAGTGACCACTTTACCAGGAGCAACATGGCGATAACTGTCAACACAGGACCGCCTCGTGCCATGAAAAGTGATACCGCGTCGATAATATCCAGAAATGCAAAATACATAGTATCTTCCTCGGCTTTACCGGATTACCCAGCTGACTGTTCGGCCTTCTGCGCAATCATTCCAGTAGCCTGTTCTTCCAGGATGTGAATGATATTGTCAGCACGGCTCTTAACAACTGTGTGCATGAAGATTGTTGGAATAGCCACAACAATACCTAGCACCGTTGTCATCAATGCAGATGAAATACCGCCTGCCATGATTGTCGGATCACCAGCACCGTACACGGTAATTTGCTGGAACACCTGAATCATACCGGTAACAGTACCCAGCAATCCGCCTAGAGGAGCAATAGTCGCAATCATCTTGATTAGCGTCAGCATGCTTTCCAGTGACGGCGTCTCTTGCAGAATCGCCTCACCTAGCTTCAGTTCCAGCGTCTCTGTATCAGCGGTCGGATTTGACTCCGCTACTAGTAGCACACGGCCTAGAGGATTGCCTTTAGAAGCCTTATCGCTCTTAAGCTGACCGCGAACTTTTATAGACACTAGCGACAGAATAAGCAGTCGTAGGAAGCCAATGAGGATACCGACCACACCGACACCGATGATGATAAATCCGATAGTGCCTGAATTGTTTCTCACCTGTTCTTCGACAGAGGGGAAGTTGACCAGGTTAGCCATTACCTGCCCGCCAACACCACCTGTAGGGTCGATGCCTACACTAGTGAATCCACCAGTGGAACTTTCCAACGCGGCTGCTGCTGATAGGATGCCCGCTGCTGGTTGCTTGGGCAGAACCTGAAAATGCCCTATATCACCGTCGTAACTTAGGTATTCACCTTCAGACACCACGTTGTAGAGTCCGATTCTGGTTACGCTGCGATTAACAGTTTCGCCTGTAGGCAGCGATACGTCCGCATTAAAGGTAGCTACACGTGCTGACTCTACGACTTCTTGCTGCATGTAAAACCAAAAGCGCTCTATTTCTTCTGGGTTCAGCTGCTCGATAGTACTACCGGCTTTTGCAATGAAGTCTTCTAGATATTCTGAACGGCCTGGAAACTGTCCGCTGATTAAGGAATTTTCAAAATTACTTAAAAAGTCACCAGCAACACCCTGCAGGGTGCCAAACAATTCATTCAAATCACCACGACGATCGCGCAGGATGTCACGCTTGTCACGGATGATGATTTCGTTCGCTTCGAAAAGGTCACTGAGTCTAGCCTGCTCTGTTTCTTGCTCAGTGATTCTCTCGTTAGTGGTCTGCAGAATTTGCTCTTGCCGATTAGCGTTCTGCTCAAATTCCTGCTGACGCTGTACGTATTCTGCAGACTCTGACACTCGATCGTTCTCGACCAAATCAAGTAGAGCAGAAAGAGATGTTGCGCCCTGCGCCGCCGCAAAATTTGCAGTGAGGCTAAAAGCACATGCTGTGGCTGTTAGGCCTGTTAGTTTTAGAAAATTTCTCATCGTGCTGCCTCCGGTGCCGCTACAGGCAGGTTAATGATGCTGGGGGCATCGACATTAGAGGCAACTCTCATTGCCTTCTGAACAGCCGTGCGATATTCGCCTGCCGGTAATTCAACCCACTGACGCGCATTGTTATCCCATGCGCCTGTCACTTGACGATCCGTAGATTGATACATCAAGGCTACGCGGCCGATTCGAACCACGTTTACATCACGCTCTACGCCGCCGATCTCAATAGTATCGGGGTAAGTCGCGTTAGTTCTGCCGTAGGTGGCCTCGGTTTGGTACATGACCAACACTTGGCGAAATTTCTCAGCGATTGACACATCCGGATTGTCGATGGCAGAACGGGCAAACCTCAGTCGATTAGCTCTCTCTTCTACCTGGAACGGATAATCAAGCTCAACAAACTGCTCTATGCTTGAAAGCATCTTTTCCATCAGCAGTGGAATCTCGCGTGTAATCGATTCAACACTTGCAATCGACTCATCAAGGGTAGCGATATTCTCCTCTTGGATAGAGACTGACTTGCGAAAACCCGCGTTGAGCACCAGCAGTGCCTCTAACGCGTCGTTCTGACGCTTGAATTCTTCAAACGTAGAGCTTGTTGAGTTCGCCAAGCGGTTGATTTCTTCCTGCACTGCGGCAGCTTCGGTGTTCTTTACCCCAATAACGTCCATAGCCTGATCAAGAATACTGCTGTCTACGAGAATTTCCGCAGCCTGAGCCGAAGCCATGATGCAAGACATGAGCAATGCTAGAGCAGTCATACTCATATTTGTAATTCGACGGTTTTTCATGTGCCATCCTATTTTCTTGTTAAATAATCAGATCTGAACTATCAAGCTTCTGCTGTTGATCGAAAGTTGAGCAGAAACTAATTCAGACACGACAAACTATTTTTTCCTAAATACCAGTTGCCTGATATGTAAATTAACTGTCTGAGAATTCCGTGATTTTTCTAAATCTCTCGTGTCCGACAGTTTTCCATGAAACAAAGTCGACCATTGGTTACTAATCTACCCAAACCGAGAAAGTTTGAGACGCTTCGTAACCAATCGATTGAACTTGTTAGCAGCCCAAAAACGACTAACTAAATAGTCCCTTAAATTCAGCATTTTATGCATGAATTTCGAATAAGACTATCACACTACATCGCGCTTTTAGAACCTTTTAAAACAGAAAAGTTAAGCGCGATGCCTGTAACATAGAGAAGGGGTAACGGCAGGAAAAATTCAACGAGAAATAACTGGCTAGCGGCTTACCAGCCAGTTATTTCAGAAAGACCGTTTCCGATCTCAGCGAGGCTGCGAACTGTCTTAACACCGGCATCCTGAAGTGCGGCAAATTTTTCATCAGCGGTACCTTTACCGCCAGAAATAATTGCACCAGCATGCCCCATGCGTTTGCCTGGCGGTGCTGTCACGCCTGCAATATAGGCGACAACCGGCTTGCTTACGTTAGCCTTTATATAGGCAGCGGCTTCCTCTTCGGCGGTACCGCCAATCTCGCCTATCATTACAATCGCCTCAGTTTGCTCGTCCTGCTGAAACAATGACAGAATGTCGATAAAGTTAGACCCAGGAATCGGATCCCCGCCAATACCAACACAGGACGATTGCCCGAAGCCATGATCGGTGGTCTGCTTAACTGCTTCATAAGTCAGAGTGCCAGAACGAGATACAATACCTACCCTACCCGGCTTGTGAATATGCCCAGGCATAATGCCTATTTTACATTCACCTGGCGTGATGACGCCCGGGCAGTTAGGCCCGATAAGCTGGACGCCCAACTGATCGCATTTTTCTTTAGCGACCAACATATCCAGGGTTGGAATTCCCTCGGTTATGCAGACAATAAGCTTAATGCCCGAAGCCGCGGCTTCCAGAATTGAGTCCTTACAGAATGCGGCGGGAACATAGATGACAGAGGCATCGGCACCGGTTTCATCGAAGGCTTCGCGAACAGTATTAAAGACGGGTAGATCTAGATGCACCTGGCCACCCTTTCCTGGCGTTACGCCACCTACCATCTTCGTGCCGTATTCGATGGCCTGCTCTGAATGAAAGGTACCCTGGGCACCGGTGAAGCCCTGACAGATAACCTTGGTATTCTTATCGACTAATATGCTCATTCTGCACCTCCGGCCGCCGCAACGACTTTTTCAGCTGCATCGGAGAGGCTAGTAGCCGCAATAATATTCAATCCACTTTTCTTCAAAACGTCCCTACCTAATTCTGCGCTATTTCCCTCGAGCCGAACCACCACTGGCACTTCAACACCCACTTCGTTTACCGCGCCAATGACGCCCTCCGCTATAAGGTCGCAACGCACGATGCCGCCAAAGATATTGACCAACACCGCGGCGACATTTTCGTCAGAAAGAATAATCTTAAATGCTTCGGTTACACGTTCTTTGGTTGCGCCACCGCCAACATCGAGAAAGTTAGCCGGGCTGCCGCCGTGCAACTGAACTATGTCCATAGTTCCCATCGCCAAACCTGCGCCATTTACCATGCATCCAATATTGCCGTCCAGAGCTACATAGTTAAGCTCCCATTCTGCGGCCTGAGCCTCACGCTCGTCGTCCTGACTCGGGTCGTGCATTTCACGCAGTTTGGGCTGACGGTACATGGCATTGCCGTCGATATTAATCTTTCCATCAAGGCAGTGCAGATTTCCTTCGTCTGTAATGACCAGAGGGTTAATCTCCAGCAGCGCCAGATCCATATCCTGAAACAGCTTGGCAAGGCCAAGGAAAAGATTCGTGAACTGTTTAATCTGTCCGCCTTTCAGCCCCAGACGGAATGCCAGGTCTCGCGCCTGATAGGGCTGCGCACCGGTAAGTGGATCTATCGTCGCTTTTAGTATCTTCTCAGGGGTTTCCGCAGCAACCTTTTCAATCTCTACACCACCTTCTACTGACGCCATGAAAACAATACGCCTTGAAGAGCGATCGATTACAGCACCTAAGTACAGCTCCTGAGCGATATCCGTGCAAGTCTCAACTAGGATTTTGCTTACCGGCTGACCACCCGCATCAGTTTGATAAGTCACCATATTTTTGCCCAGCCATTGCTCGGCGAAAGCCCCGGCCTCTTCAGGCGTATCTACGAGTTTTACACCGCCGGCCTTACCACGCCCGCCCGCATGCACCTGCGCCTTAACAACCCATTTGCTGCCGCCTATCTTCTTCGCCGCAGCGGTAGCGTCGGCCGCAGTGTCTACAGCAATTCCCTCTGAAACCGGAAGTCCGTATTCAGCAAAAAGTTGCTTCGCCTGATATTCGTGTAAATTCATTTATGCTCCATCTTTTAGCTTTATAGCTAGTCTGCTATCTATGTAACGACGTAGGTTAAATTACTTACGTCGCTTACGATTCCCAATGTGAATTGCGTGACCGTTCGCTGCCAGGGCAGCCTCATGAACGGCTTCTGAAAGTGCCGGGTGAGAGAACATCGTCAATCCAATGTCTTCAGCACTTGCACTGAATTCCATAGCAATCACTATCTGCTGCAGTAGATCAGCGGCGCTGGCTCCTACGATATGGCAGCCCAATATCCTGTCGGTCTTTGCGTCGGCGAGCAGTTTGACCATACCATCCACATCGTTAGCAGCAAGGGCGCGCCCATTTGCAACGAAAGGAAATAGACCGACATTGTAATCAACACCTGCCTCTTTCAATTCTTCTTCGTTCTTTCCAATCCAGGCTATCTCGGGATGGGTATAGATTACCGAGGGAACTAAGTCATAATTTACCTGGGTCTTCTTGCCGGCAAGTCTCTCTGCGACCATTACACCCTCTTCCATACCCTTATGGGCTAGCATTGGGCCTCTGACCACGTCTCCAGCCGCAAAGATAGACGGTATGTTAGTAGCACATTGCTCATCTACCTTAATGAATCCGCGCTCATCCAGCTCAACGCCTACCGACGCATCTAATAAAGATTCGGTGAATGGTCGGCGACCTACTGCTACAATCAGTTTATCGAACGTTTCTGTTTGCTCACCGTCTTTATCAGTGTACTCAACTGTGACGGTTTTCTTTGCACCCTTGCTCAGCTTGCTACCGGTAACTCGGCTACCCATCTTGATATCGAGCCCCTGCTTACTAAGAATCTTCATAGACTCCTTGGCTATTTGTCGATCGACAACGGGCAAGAAATCGTCTAGTGCCTCCAGTACAGTCACTTGAGAGCCAAGTCTGGCCCAAACGCTACCTAACTCAAGACCGATGACGCCGGCACCAATAACGCCGAGGCGCTTTGGAACTTCTTGAAACTCCAATGCACCGGTCGAATCGACGATGGTCTCGTGATCGATCGGCGTGGGCGGGATATCTATTGGCACAGAACCGGCGGCTATAACGATGTGCTTCGCCGTTAGCTCCTGTTGACTGCCGTCCTTGCTGGTGACAGTAACCTTATTAGCCCCTACAACCTTGCCCGTGCCTTCAATGCCGTCTACTTTATTGGCGGTAAACAAGCCCTTTATGCCCGAAGTGAGTTGGTCTACGACTTTATCTTTACGCGCTATCATCGCCGGAACATCGATGGCTACTTTACCGACGCTAATACCGTGCGCGGAAAAATGGTCTTGCGCTTCCACAAATTTATGCGAGCTATCTAACAAGGCCTTCGAAGGTATGCACCCCACATTGAGGCAGGTGCCACCATATACGGTCTTGTCTTCTTTATTCAGCCACTTCTCTATACAGGCGGTCTTGAAACCCAGTTGCGCGCACCGAATGGCAGCCACGTAACCCGCGGGGCCCGAACCGATAACCACAACATCATATTCGTTTGACATAAGTCTTTCTCAATCTCTAAATTAGATAAGTAATGAATAGCTAGGCAGCTAATTGCTAGCAAGTCGTCAGTGCATTCTGCCTATATTTCCAGAAGAAGACGCGTCGGATCTTCTAGCAAGTCCTTCACGGTTACCAGAAACTGAACCGCTTCTTTGCCATCGATCATTCTGTGATCATAGGAAAGCGCCAGATACATCATCGGGAGAACTTTCACCTCACCTGAGACCGCCATGGGGCGCTCCTGTATCTTGTGCATACCTAATATCGCGGTCTGTGGTGGATTCAGAATAGGAGTCGACAACAGTGAGCCAAACACCCCGCCATTAGAAATGGTGAACGTACCACCTAACATCTCTTCAATGGAAAGCTTGCCATCTCGCGCCTTCTCGCCAAATTGCCGAATCTCTTGCTCAACTTGGGCCAAACCCATAGTGTCTGTATTACGCAGCACCGGCACTACCAGGCCACGCGGTGACGAAACGGCCACCCCTATATCTTGATAGCCGTGATAGATAATTTCATCGCCATCCAGAGACGCGTTCACGGCAGGGTAGCGCTTCAATGCCTCTGTGCTGGCACGCACAAAAAATGACATAAAGCCAAGACGGGTGCCTTCATGAACTTTCTCGAATTCGGCTTTATAACGATTGCGAATTTCCATGATCGGCTGCATGTTAACTTCATTAAAAGTTGTCAACATCGCAGTGGACTGGCTAGCCTGCAGCAATCGCTCGGCTACCTTAGCGCGTAAACGACTCATCGGAACTCGCTCTTCCAAGCGACCTTCTTTCGACATTCCTACACTGCTTGGCGAGGCTGCGGCTGGCTTGAAAACAGACGCTGGGGCCGACTCGAGCACATTCAACACGTCTTCCTTGGTGATTCTGCCATCTTTACCACTGCCATCGATAGTAGAGCCATCTAACTTATTTTCTTCGATTAGCTTCTTAGCAGCCGGACTAATAATCGCCTCACTGTCTGATGCCGCCTCTGCCTGCTGGTCAGTAGCGCTTGTTATCTGCCCCACCTTCTCTTCCTTTGCTGCCGCCTTTTTTTCACCAGGCAACACGCTGCCGATCGCTTGATTACTCACAATTGTATCGCCGGCATTCTTTAGAATTTCTTTTAGCGTTCCATCGGTAGGTGAAACCACCTCGATAACGACCTTGTCCGTCTCGATGTCCACCAGTAGCTCGTCACGGGTTACCGTGTCGCCAACATTCTTATACCAGTTCGCAATAGTCCCATCCGGTACCGATTCGGGTAATGTGGGGGCTTTTATTTCAATAGTCATAATTGATCCTTGCTATCCTTCTAATTATTTTTCGCGGGCAAACTAGCTTAGAGCTTGATCGATGAATTCTTTTTGCTGGCTTAAATGCAGCGCAGGATAACCGGCCGCCGCTGCAGCGGATGCTTCTCTGCCCACGTATTCAAGATATACATCAGGAAAGTAGTCGTGAATCGGTCGTCTTAGGTGATGCTGACTTGAATACCAAGCACCCTGGTTCATCGGCTCTTCCTGACACCAGACTATAGAACTCAAGTTTTTGTATTGCTTGAGGCACTGCTCAAAATCATCTTGCGGGAATGGATATAGTTGCTCGAGTCGAATGATGGCTATATCGTCTATACCACGTTCGCGACGCTCTGCTCGCAAGTCGTAGTATACCTTGCCACTACAGATGACAAGCTTACGCATCTTCAGTGGATCAAACTCGTCCGTCTCATCCAAAATAACCTGAAAGCTTCCTTCGGCCAGATCTTTTAGCGACGACACCGTTTCTTTGTGCCTCAATAGACTCTTAGGCGACATAACAACTAGTGGCTTTCTCAGCGGACACAGCACCTGCTTTCTTAGCATATGAAAAACTTGCGCAGAGGTGGTAGGAAGACAAACCTGAATATTATGCTCCGCACACAGTTGCAAGAAGCGCTCAAGGCGCGCTGAGGAATGCTCTGGCCCCTGCCCCTCATATCCATGAGGTAATAAAAGTGTCAATCCGCAAAGCCGCTGCCACTTATGCTCACCACTGGTAATGAATTGGTCGATTACCACCTGCGCCGAATTAGCGAAGTCGCCGAACTGCGCCTCCCAGACTACTAAGGCGTTTGGCATGGTAGTAGCATAGCCGTATTCGAAGGCAAGCACAGCCACTTCGGATAGAAGCGAATCATAGATAGCAAAGCCATCAACCTCTTCTATTAAACTCTGTAAGGGTATATGTGTATCGCCAGTCATCTGATCGAACAACACTGCATGTCGATGAGAAAAAGTACCTCGACCTACATCCTGGCCGGTAATACGAATCTTGTTACCCGTTGTTAAAATGCTCGCGTAGGCCAGCGTCTCGGCAAAACCCCAGTCGACAGGAATATCACCTGCTGCCATCTTAGCGCGATCATCGATCACACGTTTCACCTGACGTTGCAAAGTAAAATCCTTAGGAATTTCCGCCAGCTTCTTCGCGATTGCCTGCAAATTCTTGAGCGGCATCGAAGTGCTAAAATGTGGGCTCCAATCGTGGCCAAGATAAGGACTCCAATCGACAAACAATTCTATCGATGGCTCCTTTACCAAACTCTTGGCTACGTGTTCGCCGGTATCCAGCGCGGTTCTATAATTCAAATTGATGCTATCGGCCTCTTCTGTCGAGACTACGTTCTCGCTTGCAAGCCGTTCGGCATACAGGACGCGCGTCGACTTATGCCGCTTGATAGCCGCATACATAAGCGGCTGCGTAGACGCTGGCTCATCGGTTTCGTTGTGGCCTCGGCGTCGATAGCAAATAAGATCGATAACAACATCTTTCTGAAATTGATAGCGGAAATCCAGAGCCAGCTGCGTAATGAACAACACCGCCTCGGGGTCATCTGCATTTACATGAAAGATAGGCGCCTGAATCATGCGAGCCACATCAGTACAGTATTCTGTAGAACGCGCATCGTCCTGCCGACTCGTGGTAAAACCGACTTGATTATTGATGATGATATGGACAGTGCCGCCGGTCTTGTAGGCTCTGGTCTGGGACATCTGAAATGTCTCCATGACTACGCCCTGTCCTGCAAATGCCGCATCACCATGAATAATAATCGGAAGTACCAGGTGCCCTTCTTTGTCTTTTCTTCGAAACTGTCTTGCCCGCACCGAGCCCTCGACAACAGGCGCTACAATCTCTAAGTGTGATGGATTAAATGCCATCGCCATGTGCACTTCGCCGCCTGCCGTCATGATATTTGACGAAAAGCCCTGGTGATACTTAACGTCGCCCGAGCTCTCATAGACGGCCTTGCCTTCGAACTCATCGAATAAGTCAGCTGGATTCTTGCCCAGCAGATTTACGAGCACATTTAACCGGCCTCGGTGAGCCATCCCCAGCACAATCTCTTTAGCACCGTACTTACCTGCTCTTTGAACCAACTCGTCCAAGGCGGGGATAAGACTCTCGCCACCTTCAAGCCCGAAACGCTTGGTTCCCGGATACTTGGAGTCCAGATGTTTTTCCAGGCCCTCAGCAGCAGACAATCTTTCCAGCAAATGACGCTTAACCTCCCTCTCGAACACAGGGTTACCATCATTGCTTTCTATGCGTTTCTGAATCCACTGCTTTTCTTCGAGATTCACAATGTGCATGAATTCGTAGCCTATAGAAGCACAGTAGATGCGCTCCAGAGTCTCAACTATTTCCTTGAGCGGCGCCGTATCCTTACTGATATAGAGTGATCCTGTCTGAAAGACCGTCCCATAATCAATCGGGGAAAGATCATGAAATTCGAGTTCTAGATCGGGAACGCTTTCGCGATACATCAAAGATAGCGGATCGAGTTTGGCCTTCTGATGACCACGGACGCGGTAGGAGCTAATGAGTAGTAAGACCTGAACTTGCTTGCTCTCATGCACGGAGTGAACGCCCGCATCATTATTTTGAAGCGGTGCGTAGCGGCTTACTCTGCCTAAAGCTTTAAACTCATTTTCTATGGCAGCATGAGACACATCAGGCACGGAATCATCGTTTGCTGCGGCAAGAGAGTGAAAGAACTGTTTCCATTCGGATGGAACAGACTCTGAATCAAGCAGGAAACTCTCGTACAATTCTTCAACATACGCCGCATTGGATCCAGAAAGATGCCCAGTGCTGCGCATTATTTCTAACAAGCTGTCTTGCATACTACTTCCTTTAAACTTCGCGGAATCTGCCAGGCCAGACCTAGGGCTTCTAATAAATACGACATATAACGTAAGTTAGTTAAGTCCCATGTTCAATTAGCATCGACCGGATATGACCAATGGCCCGTGTCGGATTCAATCCCTTAGGGCAAACAGCGACACAATTCATGATACCTCTGCAACGGAATACACTAAACGGATCATCTAACTCCGATAGTCTTTCGTTATCTGCCGTATCACGTGTATCCGCGAGGAAGCGATAGGCCTGCAACAAGCCAGCCGGGCCAATAAATTTGTCCGGGTTCCACCAGAACGAAGGACAGTTTGTGCTACAGCAAGCACAAAGAATGCACTCATAGAGACCATCCAATTTCGCTCTATCTTCCGGTGATTGCAATCGCTCGATAGCGGGTGGCGCGGTGTCGTTAATAAGATAAGGCTTAATCTTCTCGTACTGCTTATAAAAAATAGACATGTCGACGACGAGGTCTCGAATCACTGGCAGCCCTGGAAGCGGCCTCAAAACCAACTTTCCACCTGGCTTTACGACAGTGGACATTGGCGTGATACAAGCCAAGCCGTTCGTGCCATTGATGTTCATACCATCAGAACCACAGACACCCTCTCTGCAGGAGCGACGATAGACAACACTCGAATCTTGCTGTTTGACCAAGGCCAATACATCTAGCACCATCAGGTCTTTGTCTTCGGGTAATTCCACCTCGACATCCTGCATGACTGGCTTTTCGTCAGTATCGGGATTGTAGCGATATATGCTTACTAACACGGCTCACCTATATTTTTACGACTAATGATTTTTACGACTAATTTTGCAACTTCTAGACACAGAATCTTGGTTCACTTTTAAACTGCACTTCACCTACCTATCACTACATAGCGTCGTGCAAACTGTTACTCAACAAATACACTTAGTATGAGCGAACCTGAGGCTCAAACGTATCAACTGTTTTCGGAGAAAAGTTCACCCCGCGTTTGCCAACTCGCTTTTCCTTAGGGAAATACATCGAGTGGCATAGCCAGTTTTCATCATCACGCTCGCGGAAGTCATCACGCGCATGCGCGCCGCGACTCTCGTTGCGACCTTCGGCTGCAATCGCTGTTGCCTCTGCAACTTCGAATAAGTTTTCCAACTCCAAGGCCTCGATCCTGGCCGTATTGAATGTAAGACTCTTATCGTCAAGATGGACATTTGCAATACGTTCACGAAGGGCAGACAGCTTCTGTATACCATCTTGCATAAAGTCGCCACGGCGAAACACGCCAAAGTGATTCTGCATAATGTTCTGCAACTCAGCACGTAACGTAGAGACGCTCTCGCCGGAACTGGATTCATTCAGCCTAGACAATCGATTCTGCGCCTCCTCGATATCAGTTGCAGAGGCTTCGCGCTGCTCCAGACCCTGGCCCAGCATCTCTTCGATATGTTTGCCGGCGGCACGACCAAAAACCACCAGGTCCAACAAGCTATTACCACCAAGGCGGTTGGCGCCGTGCACAGAAACACAAGCCACCTCACCGACAGCAAATAGCCCAGGAATGATTACATCATCACCCTTCTCATTCTGAGTTAGTGCCTGGCCGTTCACGTTGGTTGGAATGCCGCCCATCATATAATGACAGGTAGGAACTACTGGAATAGGTTCTTTTACTGGATCTACATGTGCGAACGTTCTGGACAGCTCCAGAATCCCAGGCAGTTTAGAATTCAGCACTTCCTCGCCCAGGTGATCAAGTTTCAACATCACATGATCGCCGTTTTCACCGCAGCCACGGCCCTCTAAAATTTCCAGAACCATTGAGCGCGCAACAACATCACGTCCCGCAAGATCTTTCGCGTTGGGCGCATAGCGCTCCATGAAACGCTCACCATCTTTATTAATTAAATAGCCACCCTCACCGCGGCAACCCTCGGTCACGAGGGTGCCTGCACCGTAAATGCCCGTAGGATGGAATTGCCACATCTCGATGTCTTGCACAGGAAAACCCGCGCGAAGCGCCATACCAACTCCGTCTCCGGTATTGATCAACGCATTGGTAGTAGAAGCGTAAATTCGGCCAGCACCGCCTGTAGCAAATACTGTGGCTTTCGATTTGACGAAAACGGTTTCGCCCGTTTCTATGCAGATCGCGATGACACCAACAATTGCACCATCCTGATTCTTGACTAAATCAGTTGCGTACCATTCGTTTAAAAACGCGGTATTGTTCTTCAAATTTCCCTGATAAAGCGTGTGCAATAAAGCATGTCCCGTTCTGTCTGCTGCGGCACAGGTACGAGCAGCCTGACCACCCTTGCCAAAATCTTTCGATTGACCACCGAAAGGACGCTGATAGATTCGACCTTTCTCTGTGCGCGAAAATGGCAAGCCCATGTGCTCCAGTTCGAAAACTGTTTGCGGACCTTCGCTACACATATACTCGATAGCATCCTGGTCGCCTATGTAGTCACTACCCTTGACTGTGTCATACATATGCCAGCGCCAGTCATCATTGGGGTCGTCACTCGCAATCGCACAGGTAATACCGCCCTGAGCTGAAACGGTGTGTGAGCGAGTTGGAAATACCTTCGTAATAACTGCCGTGTTATAGCCCGACTGCGCAAGTTGTAGTGCGGCTCGCATGCCGGCGCCGCCCCCGCCAACTATTACGGCATCAAAAGTTAGTGTACGCATGCCCGTCATCTAATTACCCCAGAAAATCTGAATGCCCCAAAGCAAATAAACCGCGATCAACAACACGCAGCCCGCTTGAAACATTATTCTAAAAAAAGTCGCACTCTTGCCAAGCTGTAGAGACGTCATGTAGTCGGTGGAGATAGTCCACATGCCTATCCAAGCGTGAGCGCATAAAGCCAGCAGTGTAATCAGGCTGAACAAACGCATGGCATTGTTGTCGAAGATCGAACTCCACGTCTCAAAATCCATATCTGGATTCATAGCGAAGCTAGCTAGTATACATAGAGAGTACGCAGCCAAAATAATTGCGCTAAAGCGCTGTACAATCCAATCGGAGAGACCGGAACGCCCCAAATTCGTAACATTCATTACCATATCCATACTCCTGCCACGATGATGGCTGCAGCCGACAGCGCGAGTGTTATACAGGCACCTACGAAGCCACCTCTTAGCGTTTCTCCGAAGCCTAAGTCCATAAGCAAATGTTTCATCCCTGCTATCAAATGATAGAGCAACCCCGCCAGCACAGCCCAGGCTATGAACTTGATTAAGACGTTACTCAGCAATTCTTGCACCAGCGCGAAGCCGGATTCAGACTGCAGGGAGAGCTCCAGCAAATACAACATCAGGGCGACGCCCACGAAGATGAAGGCGCCTGAGAGGCGATGTAGCAAAGATGTGATCGCTGGTAAGGGATACTTAAAGGTGGTTATGTCGAGATTTTTTGGTCTATTATCGTTCACTTTCTGCCCGTCGTGTTGGCCAATGAGATTTACGCGTCTTTCGCAAGCCTAGGCCTTTGAAACTACGCAAACTGATTGAATTAATTACAGTATTTAAGCGTGCAAAACGGGCGAAAGTATATGCCGTAAAGCCACGTAATACAATGAATCCAGCAGTTTTTCACTGAATAATGACAATGTTTTGTCAACACCTTAAAAGCGCTGAAATTCAAGCCGACTCTGCTTACCTGAAGTGCAAGTTAATTAGTATAAGCAGGCACTATAAAAAGAGGGCATTAGCCGCTCTGCAGAGGATGCAAAAGCCCCCGAAATCACTATGGACACTGCGCTAGAGCACATAAAAAATTTGACAAATAGCACCCTCTCTACCTAGTATTGCCGTCCCTGTTCAGGCTCTGAGCAGGCCACAATGAGTACGCGAAGCCAGCTGTAAGCAGTTGTTTCCCCTAGAAAACCCAATTAAAGAAGTAGTTACAGGAGTCACGCATGAGCGCAAAAAAGGCCCAGTTAACCATTGACGGAGTCGATAAAACTATCGATCTACCCGTCTATGAAGGCAGCACTGGCCCAGACGTAGTGGACGTAAGCAGCCTTGTAGGCCAAGGCTTCTTTACCTACGACCCCGGCTTCATGTCCACTGCAGCCTGTGAATCTGATATCACATTCATCGATGGCGGCAAGGGAGTTTTACTCCACCGTGGCTATCCTATAGAGCAACTTGCCGAAAAGGTGAGCTTTCTCGATACCTGCTACCTGCTTCTGAACGGCGAATTACCGAATCCAGCAGAAAAAGAGGATTTTGAGAATATTATCCGCTACCACACCATGGTAGATGAGCAGATCCACCGGTTTTTTCAGGGCTTTCCACGCACTTCTCACCCCATGGCAATGTTAATGAGCGTTGTAGGCGCCCTTTCAGCGTTCTACCATGACAAGCTGGACAACGATAACCCAGAGCACCGCAAACTCGTGGCACACAGGGTCATCGCCAAGATGCCAACACTGGCAGCTATGTGCTACAAGCACGGCGTTGGCCAGCCCTTCATGTATCCCCAGAACAATATGGGCTTTGCCGAGAACTTCCTGCACATGATGTTCGGCACGCCTTGTGATGCACCTAATGTTAGCCCTGTACTGGCCAAGGCGATGGATACCATCTTCCTCCTGCATGCGGATCACGAACAAAATGCGTCAACCTCTACAGTCCGTCTGGCTGGCTCTTCTGGCGCCAATCCTTATGCTTGTATTGCTTCAGGCATAGCCGCACTGTGGGGCCCTGCTCACGGCGGAGCCAATGAGGCTGTGCTTGAGCAGCTTCATGAAATCGGCGATGAGAAGAATATTGAAGAATACATTCTTCGTGCCAAGGACAAGGACGATCCATTCCGCTTGATGGGATTTGGCCACAGGGTCTATAAGAACTTCGACCCTCGCGCTACGGTCATGCGTGAAATCTGCAATGAGGTACTGGATGAGCTCGGTCTCGAGGATGACCCACTGTTTAAGATTGCACGCAAGCTAGAGAAGATTGCTCTAGAAGACGAATACTTTATCGAGCGCAAGCTGTATCCGAACGTAGATTTCTATTCAGGCATTATTCTGAAGGCCATAGGCATTCCTACCAGCCTGTTTACGGTGATCTTTGCTACGGGCAGAACGCCAGGCTGGATCGCCCACTGGGACGAGATGTTAAGCAACCCATACCGTATCGGCAGGCCACGGCAGCTTTACAAAGGCCATACCAAGAGAGACATCTAGGCTAAATGGCTATCGCTGCCTGCAGCGATAGCCCAACCCTCTTCTGAACATAAACAATCAGACACACCCCAGCACTTTTTAGCACCACCAGGATAAATCACAGACACGGCGCCGGAGGCCCCACTTAGGTGGAGTAGCATCCGTAGGTAAGGAATTGGTGGAGCCTAACGGGATCGAACCGTTGACCTCAACGCTGCCAGCGTTGCGCTCTCCCAGCTGAGCTAAGGCCCCATGACTACTTTCGAGGAAGGCGCATTCTAAGCACAGTCGCTAGGTCTGTCAACGTAGCGCGCCTATCTAACTAAGAACACTGACATTCTCTAAAGAGAACGATATTCCTTTTCCAAGACCTTCGCCTGCTTCTTGGAGATACCGCCCACTACACTAATTCCATGGCGGATTCTCGCTCTCGTGATATCGATGCCCAATATTGCAATCGACTCGATAACAGAGGTAGAGACCGCCTTGCCACTAATCGCAACAAACAAGGGAAACAGGAAATCCCTTATCTTTAAGCCTAGCTGTCCTGCGAGCGTCTGCAACTCCGCTTCGACAACACTCCTGCTTATCTCTTCAACTTCCTCTAGTTTCCAAAGCGTGAATTGCAATATCTTGGCTGCGAGCGATAGCTCAACCGACTTGTGCTGAAAGTCCGCCTCGCTTAATTCAAGCTGCCCGTCGACAAAGAACCCACCCAGAGAAACAACATCACTGAAGCGCTCAACGCGCTGCTTTAGAAGTGGTACTATCTGAACGACCTTATCTGGATCGAATGCCCATGCAGCAAAGCGTTTCGCGAACTCTTCATCGCTAAGCTCTTCACGAATATACTTGCCATTTAACCAATCCAGTTTCTCAATATCGAATATCGGCCCGCCTAGAGACACACGACTAATGTCGAAACTCACCTCCATATCAGCGAGTGAAAACTTCTCTTCGCCAGAAGGCATCGTCCAACCCATCATGCCCAGGTAGTTCAACAGGGCCTCCGGCAAATACCCCATCGCCTCATAGTAGCGAATACTGGTGGGATTCTTGCGCTTACTCAATTTGCTCTTATCGGGATTACGAAGCAGTGGCATGTGATAGAACTGTGGCGCCTCCCAGCCGAAGTATTGATACAGCAGGATGTGTTTCGGTGTCGAATTGATCCACTCTTCGCCGCGAATCACATGGGAAATTTCCATGAGGTGATCATCCACCACATTAGCGAAATGGTAAGTTGGCATGCCGTCAGACTTAATCAATACCTGCATATCGATCTGAGACCAGGCGATATTTACCTTGCCACGCAAGATATCTTCAAATTCGCACTCACCGTCTTGCGGAATCTTCATGCGAATCACATGCTGATCGCCTGCCGCCTGCTTAGATTCACACTCTTCCCGAGTCAGGCTTAAGCAATGACCATCGTAACCGGGTTGACTCTTGTCCAGCATCTGCTGCTTGCGCACCTCATCGAGTCGCTCAGAGCTACAGAAACAGCGAAAAGCGGATCCATTGTCCAGCAGCTGCTGAATATGCTTCGCATAAATCGCAGAGCGCTCACTCTGCCGATACGGGCCAGCACCACCCTCACAGCCGGGGCCCTCGTCCCAAGACAGGCCCAGCCACTTAAGAGAGCTAAGAATGTCTTGTTCAGACTTGCTTGTGCTACGCTCTCTGTCCGTATCTTCTATGCGCAACACGAAGTCACCACCGTGCTGGTGTGCAAAGCAGCGATTGAATAACGCGATGTAGGCCGTGCCAACATGTGGGTCTCCAGTTGGAGACGGTGCTATACGGGTACGAACTTTCTTCATATTGTTTCTACTCGAGATGACCCCATATCTATATACCGACTCAGCAGAATCTCGGAGGCATCCACCTTATTGAAGGCGAGATTATACGCGATTCGACTTTAATTCCTATCTTAGTGAATTAGCAATCGGCGCTATTTCTTGACATGTAAACGAGCATTCGCTAAAAACTGCGTCCCATTATAAGTAAAGCCATAAGGTGCAATCTTTGAAGAGTGCTTCTGACCAAGCAGCTATACGCCAGATAACAGAATCGCCAGCAGCTTTAAGCCACCGGTTCTGTGTCGCCCCGATGATGGATTGGACCGATCGCCACGATCGCGTATTCCTGCGCCAGCTGTCAGCACATGCACTACTCTATACCGAGATGGTAACGAGCGCGGCACTGAAACACGGGGACGCAAATTATTTACTGCAACACAGCCCTGATGAGCATCCCGTGGCTTTGCAACTGGGAGGGAGCGATCCAGAAGAATTGGCTCAAGCAGCCCTTTTAGGCGAACGCGCTGGATACGACGAAATTAATCTCAACGTAGGCTGCCCCAGCGATAGAGTTCAGTCTGGCGCTTTTGGCGCCTGCTTGATGGCGGAGCCGGAACTTGTTGGTAAGTGCATCCAGAGCATGATGGCTAGCGTTGATCTACCTGTGACCGTAAAGTGCCGCATCGGAATAGATGATCGTGATAGCCAGGACGAACTGGAAGACTTCGTGGGCAAAGTGGCGAATGCCGGTTGCGAGCTGTTCATCGTGCATGCGCGTAAGGCAATCCTTTCCGGATTGAGCCCAAAAGAGAATCGTGAAATTCCACCGCTTAACTACGAAAGCGTGTTCACCCTTAAACGTAGCTATCCCGAATTATCCATCATCATCAACGGCGGGATAAAAACGTTAGAAGAGGCAGTCACGTTACTTGAATTGACGGATGGCGTGATGTTGGGCAGAGAAGCCTATCAAAACCCCTTCATTCTCAACGAAGTTGACAACCAGATCTTCGGTGCCACGAAGAATGCCAGCACCCGTGTCGAACGCTTACAGAAATTCATACCTTACATTGAGCAAGAACTAGATAGGGGCACCCCGCTCCACCACATGACACGACATATACTTGGTTTATTCAAAGGACAGAAAGGCGGCAAACAGTTTCGCAGACACCTAAGTGAGAACAGCTATAAGGAATCGGCTGGGATTGAAGTTTTACTCGATGCCGCTTCTTTCGTAAGCTAATGCAAGACAAGAGAATAGAGGAATAGATCCCGTGATCGATGCAATTAAGAGCTTTTTTGAAAACAAACTTGCAAAAGACGACATCAGTGACGCTAGCAATGCCCTGATCAGCCAGGTTGATCTGACCTGCGCCGCCTTGCTGATCGAAGTAATGAATTCCGATCACGAGTTGGACGAACGGGAACACGCTGAGTTCATGAAAGTGCTAAAACAGAGCTATCAGGTTGCAGATGAAGACTTGGAAGAGCTGACAATACTAGCTAAAGAAGAGGCTCATGACGCAACATCTCTGTATGAATTTACTCGACTAATAAATGACAATTACGACAACGAACAGAAAATCGCTTTGATAAAAAACATGTGGCGTATTGCCTTTGCCGATGAGAAACTCGACAAGTACGAAGATCACCTGATCAGGAAGATCTCGGAGCTCATCTACGTTTCACACAGTGATTTCATTAAGACAAAGTTGCAAGTAAGAAACGCGCAACCTAGCTAGCAACAAATTCTATTTAGAAATTACCGAAGTCGCCGAATTCATCTTCGACCTGACCATCGGTAACCAGATATTCGCGTCTCTGCACATAGGCCTCACGCACAAAGAGGTAACGATCACCCGTGATCAGCTCATCCAGAGCAAGACGACCGGACCGCGAGTCTGTCTCCCTAACTAAAAACAGGGCCAGACGGAGTGATTCATCTTCATGGTATTGAATAGGATTAAACAAGGTGTCGAGCACCAATCCAAAAGAGTCTCTTACATTGCTTGCACCAAAGACTGGAAGCATAACGTAGGGCCCTGCAGCCACGCCCCACCTGCCGAGAGTTTGCCCAAAATCTTCTTCATTCTTGTAGAGCCCATAGCCACTGGCTAGATCCAATATTCCACCCATGCCCAGTGTCGTGTTAACCAAGAGACGACCAGAATCGTTCAGCGCAGCATCGAACTTAAGCTGCAAGAGGTCATTCACTAAGACATTGATATCATCGATATTACCAAAAATATTTCGAATACCTTGCCGCGCTATTCTAGGTGTAAAAGTGGTATAGGCAACCGATACCGGCCTCACAACTATCCGATCGAAATAGTCGTTAAGTTTGAAGACTCTTTCATTAGTATTTTTCCAGGGATCATTGGTTTGGGCCTGAGCGGGAGCTATCCCAAAAATACATAGCAGTAACAGCGCCCAGTAGGCCCCGCGCACATTCCTGACAAACTGCTGTGAAGTAAAATATCCCACGAAGTCGTCTGCTTTTGGATTCCTAATGTAATGACTCGAATAACTTATTTATGCGCTTCTCGGAAACTGCAATTCGTGTCCCCAGAGTCTGAGCGAACAGCGAGACTCGAAACTCTTCTAACATCCAGCGCAATGCCTGTAGTTCTGTCTTGTCGCTGGCCGAAGCTCCCAGTGCAGTGTATCTCTGCCTGTACTGTGATAGGAGCTCGGTATTCGGCTTATCTTTATCCCCCATATGGAGCACCTTGCTCAGACGGACCGAAATCGCCTTCAAATATCTAGGGTATTCAGTAAACCATACTAGACCGGTCTCAGAAAGAAAGCTCTCATAGAGAAGACCGGCCAGCTGCTTCTCGATATCCTCTGCAACATAGGCCAGCGCCCCTTGCTTAAATTCAGCTATGGCGCGCCCTATGACAAAATGTTCCTCTACGACCCTGGTAAATAGTGTCTCAATCTTTTCTGCATGACGGATGATCTTAGGCTTGCCCGTCTCCAAACGCTGCAAGAAGTCTGATCTGGTTCTAGGCAACGATTCTTCGAGGTCGAAGGCTGCCACATAGCTGATCCAAATCGCATCTTCTGCAAACCTGCCTAGTGAAAACGGAGCCTTGAGAACAAGTACATCGGCCAATCGACTAAACTTCTTCTTTAACTGATTGCGCTGCTGGATACTCCGCAATTGAAAGAGTTTGACCAATCCCTGCAGATGATTCTTATTAGCTAAAAATCTATCGGGGAATAGTTTTACGCCTACTGTATCGCCTTCAACAACAAGCGCTGGAAATCGAATCAACTTAAGCGCGTCACCTATTTCTACCTGCTCTGGCAGGTCATCGAACACCCAATCCCTAGCGCCGGCTATTTCAAGAGGATGATTATAAGCAGTTTCATTCGCCGGCTTGTGACTCCCGTCACCAGCACGCTTGCCAGTCAGACTATCCTCAAGCAGTCCCTGCTCCTTAAGCTGGGCCTTTACCTGTTCGATACTGCCAGCGAAAGCGATCTCATTGCTGAGATCTCCTATTACGCGTATTTTTGTTTTCAGATGAGCTGGCAGGTCGATCTGCTCAAACTCTACCCTGTTAAATTCTAAACCCTTAAGATTGCGAATCTGTGACAATAGAGAATCTATTATGTCGCCATCGGCATTAGACATTTGCTCACAGGCTTCTTTAACGAAAGCATTCACAGGAATAAAGTTTTTGCGACGAGACTTGGGCAGCCCTTTAATCAGAGCCGTACATTTCTCAATTAAACTACCAGGTACAGCCCAGTCCAGATCCGCCTGACGCAGCTGGCTAATCATCGCCAAAGGCACCTCCAGCGTTGCCCCATCGGCCTGATTGCCGGGCTCAAATACGTAGTCCAGACGAAGCTCGTTCTTGTGAATGGCCGCTGCGTCGGGGAATGCCTGCATCGCATCAATGGCCGTCTCCGAGCTAATGAGGTTGTCAACCGTCATCGAGAGCAACTCTTCGGCCACTGTGCTCTGCTGCTTTACCCACCAAGCTAAATCGCGAGTCGAACAGACATCCTCAGGGATACGCTTCTCGTAGAATGCGATAAGGTCGCGCTCAGTAACCAATAGTTCCGGCCGACGCATCTTCTCTTCCTGCTTTGCCAGCGAGGAGACCAATTCCAAATTGTTCTTATAAAACTTAAGCCCAATCGCAATCTCACCGGGAACCAGTCCTTCTCTAATAAATAACTCTCTAGAAACCTTAGGATCAATCTTGTTATAGCTGAGAAGAGATTTCTCTATGATCACCAGGCCGTAGAGCTGCACCCTCTCATAAGCCATTACCTGCTGGCGCTTCTTGCTCCAATGTGGCTCAAAGTATTCCCGCTTGACTAGATGAAGGGCCATCGCTTCAACCCATTCCGGCTGGATTTTGGCGGCTTGCGTAGCAAAGGTCTGCGACGTTTCAATCTGCTCACCGGTTACAATCCACTTCGCTCCCTTATTCGATAAAACAGAGGTCGAAAACAGGGAGAATGACTTGTTCCTGTTTCCGCGATAATTTCTGCCCTCGAGACGCTTAGCTATTTGATTTAGGGAACCGCTGATCAGACTCTTGTGAATTGCCTCGTAGTCCCCCGCTTTCTTGTTAGTTCTCAGCCCGAGTCTCTGACAGGAGAGGACTAACTGATGATGAACTTCGCGCCATTCGCGCATGCGCATATAAGAAAGGAAATATTTTTTGCAGTGCCTTCGAAGTTGCCCCTGATTTAAGTCCTGTCTTCTTTTCTCGTAATCATCCCAGAGAGTTACTAGACCAAGGAAATCAGAATCTGGGTGCTCGAACTCAGCCAGCTGCTGCATCGCCTGCTGTCTGTTTTCACTCGAGACTTCTCTGGGATCCTGGATGCTTAGCCCGCTAACTATTATTAGCAACTCACGCAGGCAACTCTGCGCACTCGCCGTTATCAGCATGCGAGCATATTTAGGATCTACAGGCAGAATCGCCATCTTACGACCACTGTCGGTAAGCGCTCTGGAATTACTCAGCGCATCGAGCTCTATTAACAGCTTCGCGCCTTCGTTGATCGCCTTCGGCTCTGGAGCATCCAGAAATGGGAACTTCTCTATATCACCCAAGCGCAGGTGTTTCATGCGCAAAATTACCGAAGCCAAATTAGTGCGCATGATTTCCGGGTCGGTAAACTCAGGCCTACCCTCGAAGTCGTTCTCCGAATACAGACGTATACAGACGCCATCGGCCATGCGCCCACAGCGGCCCTTGCGCTGATTTGCGCTCGCCTGTGATATAGCCTCTATGGGAAGTCTCTGCACCTTACTCTGCAGGCTATAGCGGCTGATGCGAGCCAGCCCGGTATCGATTACATAATTGATGCCTGGTACGGTAATCGAGGTCTCCGCGACATTAGTCGCCAGCACTATCTTCCTGCCCCTACCGGGCTTAAATATCTTGGCCTGCTCGGAATAGCGTAATCTTCCATACAGAGGCAAAATCTCTACATTGCTATATTTCTGCTTTCTCAATGTAGTTGCGGTTGCTCGTATTTCTCTTTCACTGCTGAGGAAGACCAGAATATCGCCACTTGATCCACCCTTGTGCTTGTCCTTATAGGCTATTTCTTCAACTGCCTTGATAATGCCATCAATCTGAATATCGTCATCGATTTGTTCAGCACTCGATTCAATCAACGGTTCATATCGAGTCTCAACTGGGTAGGTTCTTCCGGACACAGACACGATGGGGGCATCCTCAAAATGCCTGGAAAACTTGTCAACATCGATGGTCGCCGAGGTAACAATGAGCTTTAGATTCTTGCGCTTACTCAGCAATTGCTTAAGATAGCCTAGCAGAAAGTCGATATTTAAAGAGCGCTCATGAGCCTCGTCGATAATTAGAACTTCATATTTATTAAGAAACTTATCTTGCTGAATCTCCGCAAGTAAGATCCCATCCGTCATCAATTTAAGGAAACTTTGAGTGCTGGTATTGTCCTTGAAACGAATCTGCGAACCCACACCGCCACCTAACTCACAACCCAGTTCCTCTGCGATCCTAGTCGCTACCGATAAAGCGGCCAGTCGTCTGGGCTGGGTATGACCAATGAGCCCTCGTATCCCAAACCCCGCCTCGAGACAGATCTTCGGTAGCTGCGTAGTCTTGCCCGAACCGGTATCTCCCGCGACTATGACGACCTGGTGCTCAGCAAGCAATTTGGCGATCTCAGATGCTCTGCCACTTACCGGGAGATTTTCAGGATAGTGAATACTGGAGGGGATAGCGGCGCGTCTTATCGCACAGGCGTTCTGAGACCTGGCTATAGCAGCCTCAACCGCGGCCGTAGCAGACGCAAGATCGCTCTTGGATAATGACTCGCGCGCTAGTGTGCTCAATGTTTTCTGCAAGCGAAACACATCGGCAAGCTGACAACCATCGAGCTTCTGCTGCAAGGCTTGTGACACGGTAGCTACCGACTTAGAAGTGATTATTGAGGACTGCAAGTTTCATAAAGCAAGCGCTGCGATCATGGTGTTTCGCGCAGTTCTCTATGTAGAATTTTGCCAATAATAGATTTAGGTATATCATCGATCAAGACGACTTCTCGGGGAATTTTATACGCAGTTAGGCCCTCTCTGCAATGAGCCTTTACCGATTCGATATCAACCTCTTTCTCATTCGGTACGATAAATAATTTTATCAATTCGCCAGTTTTCTCGCAGGGGACACCGATCGCCGCGCTTTCCAATACATCTGGATGACGGTTGACCCAGTCTTCGATTTCATTCGGGAATACATTAAAGCCAGATACCAAAATCATATCCTTCTTGCGATCAACGATCGATATATAATCATCATCACTAATTCTGACATAGTCGCCTGTCTTAAACCAGCCGTCGCCGGTGAGAGCGTTTTCCGTCTCACTATCATGCTGCCAGTAACCCTGCATAACTTGGGGGCCGCGAATCCAGAGCTCACCGGTTTCACCACTAGCCACCTCATTGCCCACATCATCAACGACCTTGGTTTCTGTTTCTGGGACAACGGGGCCTACAGTCCCGAGTCTTTCCTTGCCTGGGATATTGACTGAAACTACCGGAGAGCATTCTGTAAGGCCGTAGCCCTCGTAGATAGGACTACCAGTAGACTCAGCCCACTCCTCGCTGACCGAGGTCGTCATCGCCATACCACCGGCACCGCAAAATTTCATACTGGAAAAATCTATACTGGAAAAATCCTTATGCCGCAGCAGAGCGAGATAGAGCGTATTAATTCCTACGAATCCGCTGATAGGCCACTGCGTAAAAAGCTTGATTAATGCCGATGTGTCGCGTGGGTTCGCCACCAAAATATTGTGGTTACCCGCATACGGCATAGTTAAACAGTGCAGCAGAAACGCATAGCTATGATATAGAGGAAGTGGGGAGAGAATATTTTCGATCTTGTCGTCAATCACGCTTAGGCAGCGAGAGCGCAGCTGCATCATATTAGTAATTAAATTGCTGTGACTGAGCATCGCACCTTTTGCGACCCCGGTAGTTCCACCGGTGTACAAGATAAGCGCAACGTCATGGCCCCTACCAGACTCAGGATACCTAATTTTCGGCGCTGGCGTGTTTACAATTTTTTGAAAATCGACAGCCCCTTGGATCTCATAGGCTGGCACCATCTTCCGAATATACTTAATCATGAAGTTAACGAACAGTCGCTTCATTGGCTTTTGAATATCAGCTAACTGAGTAACGATTACCGTCTCGATCTCGGTCTGGGGCAATATCTTTTCTAGCTTGTCGCAGAAACTGGATAAAATCACAATTCCTTTAACGCCAGAGTCTTTGAACTGATGAGCCATCTCCTGAACCGTATAGAGAGGATTCGTATTCACCACCACAAGGCTTGCTCTAGTCGCTCCGAAGAACGCTATAGGAAACTGCAAAAGATTCGGCAGCTGGATAGCGATCCGATCGCCGGGCTTAAGATTAGTTTGAGTCATTATGTAATGGGCAAACCTATCGCTCAATTCGTCCACCTCGCCGTAGGTCAACGTTCTTCCCAGGCAAGTATAGGCAGGCAGCTGCGCATGCTCTGTGCAGAAATAATCGACTACTTCAGTTAACGTAGAGAATTTCTCCGGCCGAAGGTCTTCTGAAAGTCTTTCAATGCTCATAATTATTTCGTTAACAGCGCCATGGCTTCTTCCAAACCTTTAACAGACAGAGGAAACATACGATCCTCCAAGAGTTCTTTCACGATTTCAATGGAGTAACTATGCTCCCAATACGTCTTGGGTGTCGGATTAATCCATACCAAATGATCGAACACCTCGGTAAGGCGTTTAATCCAGACTGCTCCAGCCTCTTCGTTATAATGCTCGATGCTGCCACCCACATGGGTCACTTCGTAAGGAGCCATAGTAGCATCACCCACGAATATGATTTTGTAGTCTTTTGAATACTTATTGATAATCTCAAATGTCGATGTTGTTTCTGCGTGGCGTCTGTGACTCTTCGTCCACACTGATTCATAGATAAAATTATGGAAATAATAATACTTCAGATGTTTAAACTCGGTGCGCGCTGCGGAAAACAACTCTTCACACAATTTCACATGGGGGTCCATCGAACCACCCACATCAAAAAACAGTAACACCTTCACTGAATTGTGGCGCTCTGGCACCATCTTAATATCCAGCAGGCCAGCATTCTTCGCCGTTGATGAAATAGTATCGTTAATATCTAACTCTTCTGCCGCACCGGTTCTGGCAAACTTCCTTAGTCGCCTCAGCGCCATCTTGATATTTCTTGTACCTATCTCGACCGAATCATCCAAATCCCGATAGTTTCGCTTATCCCATACTTTCACAGCGCTCCCGTTGCGACCCTCTTGCTGCCCTACACGTATACCCTCGGGGTTATAGCCATAAGCTCCGAACGGCGATGTACCACCAGTTCCGATCCATTTATTGCCGCCCTCATGCCTCTTCTGCTGCTCTTCAATGCGCTTGCGAAACTCTTCCATGAGCTTGTCCAGGCCACCAAGCGCCTCAATCTTGGCCTTCTCTTCGTCACTTAACATCGACTCCATCTGCTTACGAAGCCAGTCATCTGGAATCTGATACATAGCCAGGTCATTGATCGCGTCTATGTTTTCGAAGTATTTACCAAAGGCGATATCAAACTTATCGAAGTTCTTCTCGTCTTTGACGAAACACATGCGCGACAGGTAGTAGAAATCTTCCACGTTCGCGAAGATTATATTTTGCTTGAGACACTCGAGTAATGAGAACAACTCTGTAAAGGAAACCGGTAGCCGTTCCTTTTTGAGGGTCATGAAGAAATTGATTAGCATGAGAGCGTCTCTCTAAGAACTATGGCTGCTAGCTTTTAGCTCTATGCATGAATGCCAGCTTCTCCAATAGATGCACATCCTGCTCATTCTTAAGCAGCGCACCATACAGCGGAGGGATGGCATTCTTGGCACTATGACTCTTAAGCACATCCTCAGGAATGTCGTCGGCCATTAGCAACTTCAGCCAATCTATCAATTCTGAGGTAGATGGCTTCTTCTTCAGACCAGGGATTTTTCTCACATCGAAGAAAACATCCATTGCCTGAGAGAGCAGATTCTTTTTTATGTCCGGATAGTGTACATCTACTATTTTCTCCATAGTCTGAGAATCCGGAAATTCAATGTAGTGAAAGAAGCAGCGACGCAGGAATGCATCAGGCAATTCTTTCTCGTTATTGCTGGTAATGATTATGATAGGCCGTGTCTTGGCCTTGACTAGCTGCTTAGTCTCGTAGACGAAGAACTCCATCTTATCGAGCTCAAGTAACAGGTCGTTAGGGAACTCAATATCTGCCTTATCTATTTCATCGATAAGCAGAACAGACTGGTCACCCGCCTCGAACGACTCCCATAATTTACCCTGCACGATATAGTTGGAGATATCATGCACTTTATCGTCACCCAACTGCGAGTCTCTAAGCCTGGAGACAGCATCGTATTCATAGAGGCCTTGTTGAGCTTTTGTCGTCGATTTGATATGCCACTGGATAAGTGGAAGATTCAAGGATTTGGCGATCTGCTCAGCTAACATTGTCTTGCCCGTTCCCGGCTCCCCTTTTATGAGGAGAGGTTTCTGTAGAGCAATCGCTGCGTTAACCGCTAGCTGTAATTCATTTGTAGCTACGTATTCGTCTGTACCGGTAAAATTCATCAATCTTTTCCACTGCGTAATTTACGTGCGCGTATTGTAAACATCAGCTCACTATTAATACAGAAAAACCCCGAGTTCACTCTGTCTCAGCGCACTAATGGCCTACATTTTGTACGGACATTGGCTGTATATAGCAGCGAGAGCCAGAGCACTATCTCTATACCTTTTCTGCCTTTTTCCGTGATATAGCAGCGTACATCCTTTCTAACCACGACCCTGCCGGCAGCGACTTCGACGTCAGAAACTCTAGCCTCTCGCCCCTAGTCAGTTCACTCCCGTCTGCCCAACGACACTAGCCCGGTAGCTGCCTATAGGTAAACCTGTCCCAGCCGCGGCCATCAAGATCTTGGAAGAAGGACATTCAGTTCATTTCGGCTGGGTCATTGTCCATCATCATGTCTGTGAGGCTATCGTTCTCTGTTTCAGTGTCGATGAGTGGCAAAAACTCGCCCTTTTGTTACTCAGTTGATACTGCAGCATGCTGACTTTATCGCGGGCAGCGCGGGTTTCAATGAATACGCTCTCAGACAGATTACTAAGGAAGTACCGAGGCGCTTTTGCCCCAGCCAGTCATGACGAACTTTTGCTTGCCAAGCAGTTATTTTGAATTAATAAACTTTCACCTGTTAGTTATAGGGCCCCACATTCAAGTGGACAATTCACGGGGGGAAGTTGATACTTGCGAAATATTTTTAAACTACTTTAGATATATCATTTATCGCATTGTTATTACTATTTATTTTAGCCTCTTTCTTTTTCAGAAAAGCCATTATTCCTGCCACCAGCAAACCGCATAGAGTCGCAAGGACAAGCGGCACGACGCTGCGAAAAGCGGCACTACTACCAATAGTTATAGCATCGAGAGTGGCAACCATAAGCGCGGGCGCCATAATGCTATCCTGTGGATTGCTATACCAGGGGGTGAATATGACGGCTATGGCTACCGCCCTCAGACTATATGATCGCCAAATCCCATGCTGAAAACGGGTTAATCTCCAGAACAGTGCCGTGAAAACAACCGCCGCTGCCAGGTAGAGAACCCAAAAGAACCAATAATTACCGATTGCATCCATTACGTCTCAACCCACCGAATAATATGCTCGTCGAACCCTTCCGGGTGGACATGCTCCTCCGAGATCACCCTGCCTTCTAGCAAGATCCCCGCCGCCGCCATCTTCTCACGAGACCCGGCAATAAGGGGGTGCCATTCGAATAACTCCTTACCATCGAAGCGCAGCCTATAGGCGCAGCTGTCCGGCATCCAATTACTCTGTTCCAGGTCCATTTTACGAACATCGAGACAGTCTGGCACCAGCGTAGAGCGATCTTCGTAGCACCCACAACGACTGCTCTGCTCATCGAAATACCTGCACACTACCCTTGTATACACGATCTCGTCGCTATCCTCGTCCGCGAACTTCTTAAGACAGCAGCGTCCGCAACCGTCGCAGAGACTCTCCCACTCAGCCGTGTTGAGATCATCTAAGGGTAACTCCCAAAATTTCGGCCTAAGCACAGTACGCCCTATTCATTATTCAATCTTCACCAAGTATCGCCGTGAGCTCCGATTCGAGGAGCTCCCTCCGCCATCCAGCGAATTCACCTGACCATCTGAGCGCCCCATGCTTCTCATAGTCTCTTAGCAAATTCACGAGATATTTTTTGCGCCCGAGCAACTCCGGAGACATGCCTAACTCCTCAGCCTTGTTGTTCGCCGCCTGCTTGCTAAGCTTTAACTTCTTCCTAAGCGAAGTGCTAAGGGGCTTGTTCAGAAGGCCAGGGTCTACCTCACCTCTATTCGCAGGGTTATTCAGTAGAAGAAACAATTCCTCGGCACTGCGCGATAAGAATCGACGATCAACGCCTTCGATGTTTTTGATGATGTCGATACTGAGACTATCCGAGTTAGTCGCCTCTGCGATTTCTGCACAGAGGCTCAGCAGATCGTTGTCTTTAACAATCCAACTACGGGGCTTGTTGCGTTGCCGGGCTTTCTGTTCTCGCCATACACATAGTTGCTGCAAGACTTCCAGGCCACCATTGTCGAGACGCCATGCATTGCTTACACCTGTATAATAAGTCTGCCAATTAGATTCTTGCTCTATCTTCTGGGCAATCGCGAGCTGTTGATCACACTCAGCCTGCATCCAATCGGTCATGCCTTTTAACTGAATCTGCTCGCTCAGAATCTCACGTATCTGCAGCAGATAGCGCACATCGGTAGCTGCATAAAGCTTTTGTTTTTCCGATAAAGGGCGCTTGATCCAGTCGGAACGTGTCTCGTCCTTAGCGACCTCTGCACCTAACAACTGTTCCACCAACCCTTGATAGCTAATACTAAAGCCTATGCCCAAGAATGCAGCGGCGAGCTGAGTATCAAACAGAGAGACTGGCAGGCAACCGAGGAATGTCTGGAACAGGTTTAGGTCTTCGCTGCAAGAATGCATGACCAAAGTACAGGACGGGCTGGAAATTAGTGCCTTAAAGGGAGACCAGTCTTCGATACACAGGGGATCTACCAGATAGCAGCTCTTACTATTCGCTATCTGCAATAATCCTATGCGTGCATAGAAAGTACTAGTGCGTTCAAATTCCGTATCAACGGCGAGGAATTCTTCATGGCTCCATTGTGCGCACAGCGCACTCAGAGTGGCGTCATCATCGATATATTCGATTGGCATGCCGTCGCTATAGTTAAGCTCGCTCAAGAGTGCCCCATGGACTTACGTCCGACAAAAGCATGGGTAAGCGTGCTGCCATCAACAAATTCCAACTCACCACCCACAGGCACTCCATGCGCAATTCTCGAAACTTGCGCCGAAGAATCCTTTAACTGCTCAGCAATATAATAGGCCGTGGCATCGCCTTCAACATTTGGGTTACAGGCGATAATCACTTCCTCTATTTCAGTGTTGGCGACTTTCTCTAACAGTTGATGCATGCCTAATTGTTCGGGGCCGATTCCATCGATGGGTGACAGATGGCCCATAAGTACAAAGTAGATTCCCCTGAAAGAGCCAGACTGCTCTATAGCAAAAACATCCGCTGGCGATTCTACGACACAGCAAATCTTGCGATTGCGGGAGGAGTTTGCACAGATGCGGCAAGTCTCCTCTTCGGTGAGCGTGCGGCAATGAATGCAGTTTCCGACTTCATTCAATGCAACGGACAGGGATTCACTAAGCTTCTTTCCTCCGGCACGGTTTCTCTCCAAAAGATGCAGAGTCATACGCTGCGCAGACTTGGGTCCTACGCCTGGCAAGCAACGAAACGCTTCGATTAGCTGATCAATTAGGGGGCTGGAATTCACGAGTACTCCTAGAATGGAAACTTGAAGCCATCTGGCATCTTCATTCCGCCAGCCATAGAGCCTAGCGCATCTTTGTTTTTCTCTTCGATTTTCCTTACCGCATCATTGACAGCGGCAGCCAGCAAATCTTCAATCACGGCCTTGTCTTCACCCATGACACCATCGTCCAGGCTCACGCTTATTATATCGTGCTTGCCATTCATGACGACTTTGACCAGGCCGGCTCCCGACTCTCCTTCGGTCATGGTCTTAAGCTGTTCTTCCTGAGCCTTTTGAAACTGCTCCTGCATCAGCTTCGCCTGCTTCATGATTTCGTTCAAATCGGTCATGCTAATTATTAATCCTTATGAGGGGCTATAGATTCTTTTGCCAGCGTGCCGGAGAAGTGTTTTAGTAGCTCTTGCACGTTCTCATCTTTTTCAAAATTATTTACCATCGCCGCATGCCGCTCCTCTTTGAGCCGCTGACTTAGCAATGCGGGTGTTTCGCTCTTTGTTTCGCCTATCTCTATATTTACCGACAGTTCGGTAGAGAAGTAATCATTCAGCGCCTGTGAGATCTTTGGTAGTAGTTCCTCGCTGAACACTGCGCTCTGAGAATGATCCAGCACGAAGTGTATACTCTGCGAATCCGCTCGCTGAAAGTCAGAATTTGCTAAAACATTTGCTGCTATGCCGCTTATCTCGAGCTGCGGGTAGAGTAGCAGCCAACTTTCCTGACTGAGCGAGTCTAAGTCTATTTGTCCTGCTGTTTCGACGGCGGCCGGCTCCGCATCTAGACGAGACTCTACGGCAGATTTCGCAGTATCACTCTGCGCATCGACGGAGTTGATTGCAGGTTCCGCTGAGCTTTCAACTGAGTCTATCGCCTGCGCGTTGGCGCTCGGTTCCATCTCGTCTTCTGTGGCAACATCTAGCGGATCAGATTCCGAAGCCTCTGCGCCCGGCTCTTGATTCGGCTCTACTCTATTCTTTTTTTTTTCGCTTCCCACTGCTGCGCCCAATTCTGCCACACTATTGGTACTGCTCTCGCTGTCGGCGTTGGGACCAAGGCTTTCTGTAGACTCGGCATAGCTGGGAGAAAAGACCAGCATTCGTATCAGCAGCATCTCGAAGGCTGTTCGCACCTCCGCAGAGAGCCGAAGGTCCTCTCTGCCCTTGATCCCCATCTGGTAATACAACTGCACGTCTTCAGCGCTAATCAAGCTGGCGAGCTCCAAGATCTGGGGCATATCACCATAACTATTGTCCACCGCCTTTGGCTCTATCTGTGCGATAGCTACTCGGTGAAGAGTCGATAAGAGACTATCCAGAGTATGGCTATAGTCGGGCGTCTGTTCTGCAATGTCCCGAATTAATTCGAGAATAGTAGAGACCGACCTGGACGCCATGCCCTTTAATAATTCGTAGACTTGTTTCTGTGGTGGCACACCAAGCATCTCGATGACACCGTCCGTTGCAACCCGGCCTTCGCAATACGATATGGCTTGATCTACCAGGGTCAGGGCGTCACGCATGCTTCCCGATGCGGCGGCAGCAATTTGCCAGAGCGCTTCATCCTCGAACTCTAGCTTCTCTTTCTCGAGCACTGAGCCTAAATATTCCGTTATCAGTTGTGGGCTCAAATTTTTTAAATTGAACTGCAAGCATCTCGATAGAATCGTAATCGGCAGTTTCTGTGGATCGGTAGTAGCGAAGAGGAATTTGACGTGTGGAGGCGGCTCTTCCAAAGTCTTTAGCAAGGCATTAAAGCTATGATTGGACAACATATGCACCTCATCGATGAGGTATACCTTAAAGCGCCCCCTGCTCGGAGCATACTGAACATTATCGAGGAGCTCGCGGGTATCTTCGACCTTTGTTCGCGAAGCCGCATCGACCTCTATCAAGTCGATGAATCGCCCCTCGTTAATCTCCATGCAAGAGTCACACTTTCCACAGGGAATCGAACTAACCCCTTCCTCGCAATTCAGACATTTTGCCAATATTCGAGCGAGGGTGGTTTTTCCCACTCCACGCGTACCGGTGAAGAGATACGCATGATGCAGGCGCTCATTATCCAGAGCATTGATCAGTGATTTGAGAACATGAGCCTGTCCAGCCACTTCGGAGAAGTTGCTTGGTCGCCATTTGCGGGCTAAGACTTGGTAGCTCATTGGATTTCTTCGTTGAAAAACTGTCCGCAATGACAATCGGGGACAGCGATATCTACTTTTTTGCAAATTTGACTGGAGGCAGCTCTTGCCAGCCACACCGCGGCACATGAGTCAGCTACTACCGTTGCTCCCTTCCGGGCCTGGCGGGGTTTATAACTTATCATTGCGTGGGGACCGACAAGAGTTACCAGAGGGCATAATACCATAGACGGCTGGGTATACAGTGCCCCAATAGCAGAAAATCTTTACCGAATCACAGTTATTCCTGCACCCTAACCCTCTAACGCCCAACCCTCCTCGCTACGGAAGAGATAGAGTTAAAACTCTGGCATCCTGGCCGCCACCAAGGGCAATAGAGATATATTGCTTGCCGTCAACCGAATAAGTCATAGGAGTAGCCTGTGGCGGCAATGGCAGGTCTATTTCATGCACGACCTCACCATTAGTCTTGTCAAAGGCCCGCAACACACTGCGCCCATTGTCCGATTGAGCGATAAACAGCAGAGACTTGGTAAGCACAGGGCCTGTCCTGCTTGGCCCACCTACGGGGCCGGGATCCAATATACCCATATCGATGATCTTCTGCCTAATGCCCTCACCATGAGGAACCATCCATTCATGCTCCCCCGTATTCAAATCAATTGCGGTTATGCGACCGTAGGGCGGTTTAGTCAGGGGCAGCCCTTGGGGGCCACCTACATTAGTCGCCCCACCCCGAGTGTAGACTAAGTTAGATTGCTCAGGGTCAACCTCAACAAGTTGCACAACGATAGGAATAGTTGTCGATGGCACATAAAACATACCCGTATCCGGATCGAAAGAAGCGCCAGTCCACCAACCGCCACCACCCCAACCAGGCATGTTAATGGTGCCGCGCAGCGATGGCGGAGTAAACACTGGCCCGTAGTCGAACCGCTCGATCAGTTGCAGTGCTTCCTGTCGCAGTTCGGGCGTGAAATCGATCAACGTCTCATCCGAGATCCCCTGGACGGCAAAAGCTGCAGGCTTGGTCGGAAATGGTTGCGTCGGCGACAAAGATTCACCCGGAACCGTGCTTTGCGGCACAGCCCGCTCCTCAATAGGCCATACAGGCTCTCCGCTTACCCTATCGAATACATAGGTAAAGCCCTGCTTGGATATCTGCGCAACCGCCTTAATATCACGCCCATCCACAGTAATATCGACGAGGGTAGGCGCTGCTGGCAGATCATAATCCCAGACTCCGTGGTGCACCATCTGAAAATGCCAAAGTCTCTCCCCCGTGCTTGCCCTTACAGCCACCAGCGACTCGGCAAAAAGGTTATCGCCTTTTCGAAGAGCGCCATACCAGTCGTTCGTTGGTGTTCCGATTGGTATATAGGCTATATCCAACTCGTCATCGGCACTCATAATGGTCCAAGAGTTGGTATTGCCGGTATATTCCCAGGATCCGTCTTCCCAGGTGTCATTCCCAAACTCGCCCGGTTGCGGGATCGTATGAAACACCCATTCGATCTCGCCTGTATCCGGATTAAAGCCACGCACATGCCCGGGAGGCATTTCTTTGTTACTGGGCCCATCGTTAATAATGGAGTTAACAATCACCGTATCATTGGTGACCAACGGCGGAGAGACTACTCCGTACTGTCGCCGATCAATCTCGCGCCCCAAGCCTTCAGCCAAATCGACTTTTCCTCCATCACCGAAACTTAAATCGGGGCTGCCATCCTCCAGATTAAGTGACCAGAGATTGGAATCATTAGTCGCAAAGAAAATACGCTTCTTGCCTCCCCTTTCCCAATAGGCGACGCCTCTGGAGTTATAACCCAAATTTGCCGGACGGCCCGCCTGCCACGCCTGGGTATCAAATACCCACTTCTCTCTACCGCTGCGCGCATCTAACGCTACCACCCGTCCGAATGAAGTGGGTATGTACATAACCCCTTCTATCACTATCGGGGTAGCTTTGAAGCCAGCAGGCATCGCACGAAAATTTTCCTCACGCACATTCTCAGCCACAGTCGCGTTGTCGACGCTGTCCCAACTCCAGGCAGTCGTTAAGCTACCAACATTGCTTGCATCGATCTGGTCCAGAGGAGAGTATTTTTGAGAACCGTTATCTCCGCCATAACTAGGCCAGTCGGCGCCGTTACTGCTGACAGCGAATAGAGTAAAGGCCAGTGTGATCAGCCCTTTGTGAGGAAGTAGTGCAAGCATAGTGCCCCCGATTGATTGGAAATTTGTACTGTGTGGATAGTACCCTAGGGATAGCGTGCAGGGAAATTGCGTAGGTGTTTGGGGGCCGATGGGATTAGCAAGAAACTCGACTTTAGTGGCAAACTGTTAGCGAGGGATTGATTCTGAATTTGGCTTAGCCAAACTTAGCTGAACTAGACGATCTTTTGGAATTATTACTCAACGAAAGCTTTGTCACCCACTCACCATCGAATCCCTTTCGGGGCGGCCTTTAGCCGTCTGCGGAGCTTCGCTCCTGTCGAACCGGAGAGTTCTCACCCGACCTCAACGGCCATAAACAAAAAACCCGACTTATAGTCGGGTTTTTTATTTATTGGCGGTGAGGGAGGGATTCGAACCCTCGAAGCCTTTCGGCTTACACACTTTCCAGGCGTGCTCCTTCGGCCACTCGGACACCTCACCGTTATTCTTTCTTCTGCTCTATACCTAGCAACTGGCTAAATTGCTCGCACTTACTATTTCCTGCAGTTTCAAAAGCGGCGTAACCTTAGCCTACCGCTTGGTGGAATTCAAGTGAGTTGCCTACTGTCTAATGAGGCGACTGTTTACCGAATCGGAGGTTACAGGTGTTGTAGCTCTATAGACATTGATGTCCAGACCGCCACGACGGACAAAGTTCATTCCCACTCGAAGCTCGCTCGGCTGACATCTAAGCATAATGTCGCGAAATATTCGCTCGGCACATTCCTCGTGATAACCCTGATGCTCACGAAATGAGATGAGATACTTTAATAGACTCGATTCATCTATTTTCTTTCCCGTGTAGCGCAATTCCACACTAGCCCAGTCGGGTTGACCTGTAACCGGGCAATTTGATCGAAACAGATCTGAGTAGAGAACTTCGTCATCGACCTCTTCACTGTCTAATTTAAGCAGTTGCGCGTCTGGCTGATGAATCTCTATCTCTATATCCAGATTATCGATGGATCTGCCTGCCCGCCCCCCCAAGGGATCAATCTCTATCTCATCCAAGGCATGAAGCATTACCTTCACCTCGGATCGGCTTATCGTCGAGAGGTCTTGTTCAATAATAGAGCGCACTGCTTCGGCACTCTTATAGCGTTCCTGATTCAGAGAATTCAGATATAGCTTTAGAGACTTGGACTCAACAATGTTTTCGGATTCGGAATTAAAATAAAACTCACCGATCGCCACCTCTGGCTTTCCCCTAACATTTAACCAGGAAAGCTCATAGGCCTGCCAGTGATCGAGACCATACATCAATACCTTCTTTTCTATATCGGGAAGAGAGCGACTTGCCCAGCGGGGTATAGGATAGAGCACATCGGGCTGGTACTTCTTCGGGTGCTCAGTCTGACTGCCTAGAGGATTTTCTGTCATAAAATAGTAGAGCGACTAGCTTCTTAAGCCCGTGCCCCTACGCAGTAGCATAATACAGGAAGAAAATAGAACCACTATGAATACAACGAGAATGAAAAATGCCCAAACGATGTCCACATCCGATGAGCCTAGAATGCCATATCTGAATGTATTAACCATATAGAAAATGGGATTCAACGCAGACACTAGTTTCCAGAACGGCGGCAGCAATTCTACAGAATAAAAAACGCCGCCCAGGTAGATTAAAGGAGTGAGAACGAACGTAGGAATAATGGAGATATCATCAAAGCTATTGGCAAATAGCGCGTTAATAAACCCGGCTAGCGCAAAAACAATTGAGGTTAACAACACTACGGAAACAGTAATAAATAGATTCTGAATCTCCAGATCCGCAAAAAATAGCGACATCAGAGTAACTATTGTTCCTACGGCTAGCCCTCGCGCCATTCCTCCCACAATAAAGCCAGAGAGAATAATGTAGTTCGGCACCGGAGACACTAACAACTCTTCTACGCTACGCTGAAACTTATGGCTAAAGAACGAGGAGACAACATTCGAATAGGAATTCTGTATGACCGACATCATGATCAGCCCAGGCACAATAAACTCCATGTATTGGAATCCACCCATCTCACCGATACGTCTACCTACTAGATTTCCGAATATAACGAAGTAGAGACCGATCGTTATTGCCGGCGGCACTAGAGTCTGCACCCAAATCCTGGCGAACCGACGAACTTCCTTAATGACTATTGTTTCAAATGCTATGTATTTATGATTAGTCAACACAGTGAATTCCCTTAGCCATTGCCTTCAAGCTTAGACATAAACAACTGCTCTAGCCGGTTTGTCTTGTTTCGCATGCTGTCAATCTTGATGTCAGCCTCGCTAAATTCTGCGAATACTGAATTCACGCTTTGTCCGCCGGACACCGTAACCTCAATAATATTTTCATCGATGATGTTAAGCAGCATATTATCTTGCTTAAGAGAGAAGCCTGCGGGTACCTGCGCATTCGTCTCTAGAATATAGACTTGAGAATCGAGCTCTTTAAGCAGCTTGCGCATACTGGTGTTCTCGACAATTTTACCTTCATCGATAATCGCAATATTTCGACAAAGTTGCTCCGCCTCTTCGAGATAATGAGTCGTTAAAATAATAGTGGTGCCGTTTTCATTAATCTCTGTAAGAAACTCCCACATGGAGCGCCGCAGCTCTATATCGACTCCAGCCGTGGGCTCATCCAGTATGAGCAAGCGCGGCTCATGAACGAGAGCTCGGGCTATCATTAGACGCCTTTTCATGCCCCCCGAGAGCGACCTGGATCGTTCATCGCGCTTCTCCCACAAACCTAGCTTACGCAAATACTTCTCGCAGCGCTCGGCGGCAAGCTTGCGTGGCAGACCGTAATAACCCGCCTGGGTCATCACGATGTCCCGGACTTTCTCAAACTGACTAAAGTTGACTTCCTGAGGAACGACGCCGAAATCCAGCTTGGTTTCATAGGAGTGGGTATCGACATTCTTGCCAAAAACCTCTACCGAGCCAGACGTCTTGTTAACTAACGTCGAGATCACACCGATAGTCGTGGATTTGCCGGCGCCATTGGGCCCTAGCAGCGCGAAGAAATCTCCCTGCTCAACTTCCAAGGAAATACCCTTGAGAGCTTCAAAACCATTTGCATAGGTCTTCACTAGATTCTGAATCGAAATTGCTATTGTCATCTTATAGTGTCTTCGTATCTCTTAATGTAGATGCGCTGATTATATAGGTGCGCCGATTCCTGCTGGAGTATGTCGATTGTTAAAACGATTGGCAACCAAACGGCTGTGCCACATACACAAATCTATGGATGTACGGTCTGGTCGCAGCAGGCAGAGAAAGTGATATTTCAGAAACAGAAAAGCCCGGCGTGAGCCGGGCTTTAGTGTTGGCGTCCCCTAGGGGTTTCGAACCCCTGTTGCCGGGATGAAAACCCGGTGTCCTAGGCCTCTAGACGAAGGGGACTTGGACTTTCTATGCTGCTATCTCAAGCAGCGGGGGATTCTAAGAAGCTTGGCCTGTTCAGTCAAGTGCAAAGCCCTATTATTCGGGATATTTATGCCATTCTTCGTCGATTTGCTCTAACCACATCTATTACTGGCCAATTCCAGGATGCTTAGCGCACATTCAGGCGGGATAAACCAACTCGGGTGAGGAACTACTTATCCTCCAAATAACAGCATCTTGACCGCAAAATTGGACTATGCCATTCTCAACTATGGCTCTGTCGGGTTCCACGAGACTATAAAAACAGCGTGAACTTACAGACCTGCTCGAATCGGCCGATGCACTCAGGGTGCCAACAAGAATAAAGCCGGCTAACTAGGGGCTGTTGGGGATACTAGGAAACCAACCATGAACGATAAGCGTCAGAAGCAAACTGATGATGCTGGTGTAAGCATTGATCAAAAATTGATCGAAGAAGGCACTGCTCAACTCAATAGCGAGATTCAGGTCTTAGAAGCTTGGCTTTCGGAGCTTGATTCATCAGATCAAGAGAACTCAGAAGTGCTAGCCGCCAGAAAATCGTATAACGATATGCTCAGTAGCCGCAAGGAGATGCTGAGCACCCTGGCAAAACAGGCAAAACTCCAGCCCGTAGCTCGCAACTAGGCACAGACCCTACTAGCAATCCATGCGAGAATACTCCGCTCGCCACTAATTAGCTCAAGAACTCACTTCTCATGCTGTCAGATCAACAGACTACTACCATGCTAGCACTGCAGGCGGCGATGAACGCCAAGGTGGACCCAAACTGGGTTTCCGCCCGCTACCCTTATATGCGTGCGGTTGTTATCGAGGCCGCAGAAGCCATAGAACATCACGGCTGGAAATGGTGGAAAAAGCAGGACAAAGACCTGGCGCAATTACAGATGGAGCTGATCGATATTTGGCACTTTCTGCTCTCAGAGATATTACTTAATGAACAGGGAAGCGAAACGGCGGCTCAACCTAAATTAACTGCACAGCTTAGCGCCATCGATCTATCCGGGATAATCGAATTCGACGGCAAGCAGTACGAACTTAGCTCACTAGATCTGCTTAACCAACTGGAGCTCCTCATAGCACTCTCGGCGGCACGAAAGATCGAGCTGTCTGTATTCGCAGCGATCATGGAAAATTGTGAACTTGATTGGACGGAGCTTTATTGCCAATACGTCGGCAAGAACGTACTTAATTTTTTCCGCCAAGACCACGGCTACCAGGAAGGTACTTACCAGAAAATGTGGAATGGCAGGGAAGATAACGAATATCTAGTAGATGTAATGTCTGAACTTGACCCTAACGACCTCGAGTACAAAGACAAACTCTACGGCGCTTTAAGGGCACACTACCCCAGTTAGACTCAAGATAAGGACAAGGCCCGCCTGCTCTACTGGTAGTAGGCGTTTTCCTTGACGGTATGATCGGTTACGTCGCGCACCTCTTTCAATTGAGGGATCTGCTCTAGCAGTGTCTTCTCAACACCGTCCTTAAGTGTCACATCAACCATTCCACAGCCCTGACATCCCCCGCCGAAGCGAAGCACGGCGACATTCTCCTCAAATAGCTCTTCGAGGGTGACGTGGCCACCATGGGCGGCAAGACCAGGATTAACTTCATTATAGAGAATATAATTGACCCTATCTTCGATGGAACTATCATCGCTTATCTTGGGCAGACGAGAATTTGGTGCCTTTATTGTAAGCTGCCCACCCATGGAATCTTTGGCGAAGTCGACTACCGCCTCTTCTAGAAAAGGTATACTATGAAGCTCGATGAAGGCCTTGAAGGCCTCATATTGTTTCACTTCATCGTCGTCTTTTTCTTCTCCCGGGCGACAGAATGAAATGCAGGTTTCAGCTTTCGGTGTGCCTGCATCTAGAATGAAAATTCGCACGGCTATACCCTCGCAATTTTGCTTCTTAAGCAGTTCGGCTAGGTATTCTTGTGCAGATTCAGTGATGCTAACCATATGTCTATCCCACGCTGATGTATTGGACTGCGCCAATGATACTCCAATCGTCTGGAAATTAGAATACCCGAGTGAAACACTAGGTTATTTTAACTATGCCCCAGGCCCCGGTCTTTGCTAGAATTGACCGCTTTTTTGGGGCAGCTAACTACCCCACCCCAGCAATAATCGTCATAAAGTAGGCAGACATGAAAATCACGGCATCAGAAAACCTCATTCGCCAGCAGCTACAGCAGCGCATTCTTATTCTCGATGGGGCGATGGGAACCATGATCCAGTCTCACAAGCTGTCGGACGCGGACTTTCGCAGCGAACGCTTTGCTGATTTCCCTCATGAACTCGCTGGCAACAACGACCTGCTATCATTGACTCAGCCGAAGATTATCAAACAGATACATCTTGACTACCTGCGCGCCGGAGCAGACATTGTAGAAACCAATACCTTCAATTCGACTCGCAGCTCGCAAGCCGACTATCACCTGGAAGATCTGAGTTACGAACTGAACTTGGAAGCTGCGAAGCTTGCAAGAGCAGCCTGTGACGAGGTGACCACCGAGAACCCTGAGCGCCCACGATTCGTCGCCGGCGTGCTAGGACCGACGAGCAAGACAACCTCCATCTCTCCGAAAGTGAGCGATCCGGGCTTTAGAAACATCAGTTTTGATACTCTGGTGGACGATTACAGTAACTCGATCGCTGGCCTGATCGAGGGTGGCGCCGATATCATCATGATCGAGACAGCCTTCGATACACTGAATGCAAAGGCGGCTATCTTTGCTCTGAGTGCCTGCTTCGAGGCACAAGGCACGTCTTTGCCCATAATGATATCGGGCACGATAACCGATGCTAGCGGCCGTACTCTCTCCGGCCAGACCGTTGCTGCATTCTGCAACTCCGTAGCCCATGCTAATCCTCTCTCCATCGGATTCAATTGCGCGTTGGGAGCAGAGCAATTGCGTCCTCACATAGAGGAGACGTCTTCCTTAGCGAATTGCTTCGTCTCGACCCATCCGAACGCAGGGCTGCCTAATGAGTTTGGCGAATATGATCAATCACCCGCAGCTATGTCCGCCATCATCACAGAGTTCGCCAGCAGCGGCTTTGTCAATATCGTCGGCGGCTGTTGCGGCACCACCCCCCTGCATATAAAAGCCATTGCCGAAGGGATAGAAGGAATCACGCCAAGACAGATAGCGAAACCCAAACCGGCATGTCGTCTTAGCGGCCTGGAGCCCTTCAATATCGATGGGGATTCTCTGTTCATCAATGTAGGTGAGAGAACAAACGTAACCGGATCTGCGAAATTTGCTCGACTGATTATCGATGAAAATTATGACGAGGCACTGGAAGTTGCTCTGCAACAAGTTGAATCAGGCGCTCAGATTATCGACATCAACATGGACGAGGGTATGCTCGACTCAGAACTAGCCATGGAGAAATTCCTAAAGCTTGTCGCGTCCGAACCAGACATCTGTCGCGTGCCTATAATGCTCGATTCCTCCAAATGGGAGATTATCGAGACTGGACTAAAATGCGTTCAGGGCAAGTCTGTCGTAAATTCTATTAGCCTAAAAGAGGGTGAAGAAGATTTTCTCGCCAAGGCTACGCTTTGCCTAAAATACGGAGCGGCAGTTATCGTTATGGCATTCGATGAGAATGGTCAAGCTGACTCTCTGGAAAAGAAGAACGCCATCTGCAAGAGAAGCTACGACTTACTGACGCAGGAGCTCGATTTTCCTCCCGAGGACATCATCTTCGACCCCAACATATTTGCCGTCGCAACCGGTATCGAAGAGCATAACAATTACGCTGTCGATTTCATCGAGTCCTGTCGCTATATCAAGAAGAACTTACCCGGCGCCCTCATTTCCGGCGGAGTAAGCAATGTCTCGTTCTCCTTTAGAGGAAACAACATCGTTCGCGAAGCTATTCATTCAGTCTTCCTCTACCATGCGATCAAAGCCGGATTAACAATGGGAATCGTCAACGCAGGTCAACTAACTGTGTATGACGACATACCGCCAGATCTTAAGACGGCGGTAGAAGATGTCATCCTAAACAGGACTGACGAAGCGACTGAAAACTTAATGGCTGTTGCCGCCAATTACTCCGGCAGCACTGAAAAACAATCTGCCGAAGACCTTGCCTGGCGCGAAGCGAGTGTGGAAAGACGCCTCGCCTATGCCCTAGTCAAAGGCATAACAAAATTCATCGAGGCCGATACCGAAGAGGCCCGGCAGAACGCTGACGAACCCATCAAGGTTATCGAAGGCCCCCTGATGAAAGGCATGGATGAAGTTGGCGACCTGTTCGGCAGCGGTAAAATGTTCTTGCCTCAGGTTGTTAAGAGCGCCAGAGTAATGAAACAGGCCGTTGCCTATCTACTTCCTTATATTGAAGCTAAAAAAGGCGGCGTCGTTCAGAGCAAGGGCAAGATACTTATGGCTACTGTTAAGGGCGATGTGCATGACATCGGCAAAAATATTGTCGGCGTAGTGCTTGGCTGCAACAATTACGATGTTATCGATCTAGGCGTGATGGTTCCCTGCGAGAAAATTCTACAAGTGGCAAAAGACGAGAATGTCGATGTCATCGGACTTAGTGGATTGATCACGCCCTCGCTGGACGAGATGGTGCATGTCGCAGCAGAGATGCAGCGCCTGAATTTTAACATCCCGCTTCTCATTGGAGGCGCCACTACATCGAAGGCGCACACGGCGGTGAAGATTGAGCAGCATTATAAGAACGACAGTACAATCTATGTGCCCGATGCATCTAGAAGCGTGTCGGTTGTCAGCACCCTATTGAATGATGACAACAAGCCAGACTACGCGGATAAAATCCGCACCGAGTATGAAGTTATTCGAGAACGTACAGCAAACAGATCGAACAAGCGTAAACTACTGCCCTACCCGGATGCCAATGCGAATGCATTGAAACTGGACTGGAAAAACTACGCCGCCACCAAACCGGCATTCTTGGGCAACAAGGTATTTACCGACTACCCTCTGAGCCAGCTAGTAGATTACATTGACTGGACGCCATTTTTTATCACCTGGAGCCTCGCTGGCAAATACCCGGCCATACTCGAGGATGAGAAAGTAGGAAAGGCCGCGACCGATCTGTTCGCCGATGCCCAGGCACTCCTGAAGAAGATAGTCGATGAGAAGCTACTAACTGCAAAAGCGGTAATCGGCTTCTGGCCGGCAAATAAGACGGCAGATAATGATGTCAAGCTCTATGCTACAGATGAATCTGGAAGCGCTATCGAAAAATTACATTTCCTGCGCCAGCAAATTCCTAAAGAGGAAGAGCTTGCCAACCTATGTTTGGCAGATTTCATCGCACCTGTCGATAATGGGGGATGCGGAACAGATTATATCGGTGGATTTGCTGTCACAACGGGTATTGGCGCAGATGAACTTGCCGCCGAATACGCCGCCGAAAATGATGACTACACTGCAATCATGGTAAAGGCCCTTGCAGACAGACTAGCCGAGGCCTTCGCCGAGCATATGCACGAACGTGTACGCAAAGAATTCTGGGCCTATGAACCTGCCGAGACACTGTCCACAGTAGATTTGATAAGCGAAAAATACCGCGGTATACGACCGGCGCCCGGCTACCCCGCCTGCCCCGATCATTCAGAGAAACAGACATTGTTTTCTCTGTTGAATGCCGCAGAGGAAATTCAGGTCGAATTGAGTGAGAGTTTTGCCATGAGCCCCGCCGCAAGTGTCAGCGGTTTCTATTTCTCTCACCCAGAGTCGAAATACTTCTCAGTAGGAAAGATTAGCCAAGAACAGGTCGACGACCTGGCGAAGAGAAATGGAAAAGATATAGCTGAGATGACAAGATTGCTCACTCCAAACTTGGATTGAGCGCAGCAAATATCAAGCCGATAGCAGTAGATAGAGAGTTGTAGATAGTAATGTATAGATACGATGGATACGACCAGCAGATGCTGGCAGAGAGAGTTGCGCAGTTTCGCGACCAGACTAAGCGCTACATGGACGGCCAGCTTACCGATACCGAATTCTTGCCGCTGCGATTGCAGAATGGTCTCTATATACAGCGCCTAGCGCCGATGCTGCGCATAGCGGTTCCTTACGGCATGCTCTGCTCAAGGCAGTTGCGAAAGCTCGCCTATATAGCCAACCACTACGACAAAGGTTATGCACACTTCACGACGCGGCAGAACATCCAGTTTAATTGGCCACATCTCAATGACGTCCCAGACCTACTTGCCGACCTAGCGGAAGTAGAAATGCACGCGATACAAACCAGTGGCAACTGCATACGAAATACAACTACCGACCAGTTTGCCGGCGTAGCCGTTGATGAACTGGAAGACAGCAGAGGCTATTGCGAAATCATTCGTCAATGGTCAACCTTTCACCCAGAGTTTGCCTACCTACCGCGGAAGTTTAAGATCGCCGTATGTGGAACGGCTATAGATCAGGCTGCAACCCAGGTACATGACATCGGCATCTATATAGTCAAAGGGCCGAACGAAGAGATAGGCTTTCGTATTCTCGCCGGTGGCGGGCTTGGACGCACACCTGTTATAGGGCAGGAAATTTTCGAATTCGTTGAGAAGAAACATCTACTCACCGCACTCGAGGCCATCCTCAGGGTTTACAACCGAGAAGGTCGCCGTGATAACAAGTACAAGGCAAGAATCAAGATATTGGTGAAAGAAATTGGTGTCGAAGAGTTCAAAAACAAAGTATTTCAGGAATGGGAGCTGATCAAAGACTCCGCCCTCACGCTCACAGACGAAGAACTCAATCGCTGCCTGGGCTTCTTCAATTCGCCGGACTACGATGATCTCCCCGACAGTCCCGCAGCGCTCATCGAAAACCTACAAAGCGATTTGCTCTTTGCCGCTTGGCATACGCAGAATGTCAAACCACACAAGAAGCCAGGCTACTCTATCGTCACCCTGTGCTTTAAAGAGACAGGTGTTGCCCCAGGCGACGTGACAGACAGGCAGTTGGAACAAATTGCGGATCTGGCCGATCGATACAGCTTTGGTGAAATTAGAATAAGCCATGAACAGAACATCGTCATGGCCGATGTGCAGCAAGACCAACTCTACGAGCTATGGAAGCAATTGAAGTCTGGCGCTATGGCGAGTCACAACTTGGGCCTACTCACTGACGTCATCTGTTGCCCCGGCGGAGATTTTTGCGCACTCGCCAACGCCAAGTCCATACCTATCGCCGAGGCAATTCAACGTAAGTTTGATGATCATGAAGAGCTATCCAACATTGGCGAGATGAATCTCAATATCTCTGGCTGCATGAATGCCTGCGGACACCACCACGTTGGAAATATTGGTATTCTAGGCGTGGACAAGAAAGGTGAAGAGTACTATCAGATCTCCCTTGGCGGCTCATCGAAGAATGAGGCGAGCCTGGGGAAAATAATAGGCCCCTCCTTTGCTCAGGAAGAAATTCCAGACGTTGTAGAGAACATCGTAAGTGTCTACAAAGATAGACGTCATGAAGGCGAAAAATTTATAGACACATACAATCGAATTGGTCTGGACCCATTCAAGGAAAAAGTCTATGCAAAAGCTAATTAGTAAAGATGCCGTCATGGACAATCAATGGACACTGCTCAAAGTAGCGACCGGCCCAGAGATACTGCAAGCGGTACCTGGCAGGAATTTTATCGTGCCATTCAAATTCTGGAAGCTTTACCGAGAAGAGCTTAACGACTACGGCGGCAATATAGCCATCTGGCTGAATTCAGACGAAGATATTTCCGAAATCGGAAATGCGCTGCATAGCCTTCCCCTGATAGCGCTTAATTTTCCGGTATTTTCCGACGGCCGCTCCTACACAAACGCTAGAGAACTACGGCAACGCTATGAATATAAGGGTGAGGTACGCGCCATCGGCGATGTCCTGCGTGACCAGCTGTACTATATGGCACAGTGCGGTTTCGATAGCTTCGAGCTGCGCAACGATCAGGACACAGACCTGTGCCTGAATGCGTTCGAGGACTTCAGCACAAACTATCAGGCGACAATCGCAGAACCCACACCCTTGTTCAGGCGGCGCTAACTGGCTATAGTCGAGTACTACTAGCAAACGCCCAACGCAATGGAATCAGATTCCCTACTCTTCTCCTTCTTCCTCATCTTCAGCGGTGCGGCGGTACTCTCGACAATAGCCTTGTTTTTTCGGCAACCCCTACTCGTAGCCTATATATGCGTAGGCGCCCTGCTCGGGCCTTATGGATTAGCCTATATCTCAGACGCCAGTCTGCTCACCGATATTGCCGAGTTTGGCATCATCTTCCTGCTGTTTCTCCTGGGCCTGGATATGCAGCCCAGCAAACTCATCTCCACTCTGCGCAAGACCTTTCTCGTTACGCTCGCAAGCTCATCGGTCTTCGTCATTCTTGGCTATAGCACGGGATTACTGTTTGGCTTCAGTCAGATCGAAAGCCTGGTAATCGGTTTTAGCCTGATATTTTCAAGCACCATCATCGGCATTAAACTCTTGCCTACTACCGTACTGCACCAGAAGCATATGGGAGAACTGATGGTTGGCATATTGCTAATGCAGGACTTCATAGCGATATTCCTAATCACCTTTCTGGACGCAGGAAACCTGCAACAATCGGCGGCACTTAGGGTCTTGATCGCCTTCCCGCTGTTGTTGGTATTCGCCTACTTTACCACCCAATATGTACTCATCAAGCTGATTGCGCGCTTCGATCACTTCAAGGAATATATTTTTCTGCTAGCAATAGGCTGGTGCCTGGGGCTATCGGAACTGGGAGCGGCGCTAGGACTCTCAGCAGAGATTGGTGCTTTCGTCGCAGGGGTAGCCCTGGCGACTAGTCCTATCTCGCTGTATATCACCGACAGGCTAAAACAACTAAGAGATTTTTTTCTGTTTTTGTTTTTTCTTCACGCTGGGCGCACAGTTTAATTTGTCCCTATTACCGGACATTATCCTAGCCTGCGTAGTGCTGGCTACGGCAGTGTTGCTGATCAAACCGGTAGTATTCAGATATCTACTGAAGAGATTTAGTGAGAAGGACAGGCTTGCCTAGGATGCAGGTCTGCGCCTAGGGCAAATCAGTGAATTTTCCTTGTTGATTGCCTTCGTCGCGACACAGTCTAGAGTAATAGGTGAGACTGCCTCACTGACGATACAGGGTGCCGCGATAATTACTTTCCTGGTTTCTTCCTATATCGTAGTGCTGCTGTGCCCTACCCCGATCGCCATCAATCCAAAATTGCGACGGGATTAGGCACGTTCTACTTGCTATGCATTCAGGTCCAAAACAAAGCGCCCATTAGCGCGCCCACTCACCACCTGAGCTAAACTCGACTCTAATTCAGTGAAGCCGATGTCTACGCAGACGTCTTCAAGCGTATCAAGCTTCCAATCGGCGCCAAGCTTATTCCACAAATTTCTCTTCGTCTCGATTGGCAATTGCACGGAATCGACACCCAGCAGATTGACGCCACGGAGAATGAAAGGAAGTACTGTCGCGGAGAAACTGGTCGACTGCACCAAGCCACAGGCAGCGACACTACCACCGTAGCGAAGAGACTTAATAACATTGCTCAGGGTATCTCCGCCAACCACATCGACCGCTGCAGCCCACTCCTCTTTGAGCATAGGCCTGGAGTTTTCCTCGCCTATCGTATTTCGATCGACAATTTCGCCTGCACCTAACTTAGTCAGCGCCTCATGGGCCTCTTGCTTTCCAGTGCTCGCCGACACGGTAAAGCCAAGCTTGGCAAGCAATGCGACGGCGATCATGCCCACACCGCCACTAGCACCTGTCACAAGCACTTTACCCTGCTCCGGTTGCAGTCCATTAAGAAGTAATTTCTCCACGCACAAGGCAGCGGTAAAACCTGCCGTACCCAGAATCATGCTTTGTTTCTGGCTCAAACCAGCGGGAAGCTTAACAACCCACTGCGCCGGTACCCGAATTAGCTGGCCGAAACCACCGCTGGTATTCATACCAAGGTCATAGCCTATAACCAACACCTCATCCCCCGCACTCAGACTTGCGTCATCACTAGATATAACGGTTCCCGCCGCATCGATGCCTGGCGTGTGTGGATACTGACGCGTCACGCCCTTATTGCCGCTATAGGACAAGGCGTCTTTATAGTTTAACGATGAATAGTTAACTTGAATGAGCGTATCGCCGGCTGGCAAATCGTCTACATGACGATCAACCACCTGCGCGGCAAATTTTCCGTCATCTTCTGTAACTACCAAAGCTTTGAATTGTTGCAATTTTCTATCCGCCTTATCTTATTTGTAATCGAGTTGAGCTTTTGCGCCCGCTCTGTGATCAACAGCTTTTATTGAAAGTGATTATTCGTAGATTTTCCGATCCAGTTTGCAAATAACTTCTCTACGGCGCCCTGAAAGGCGCCGCCAATCTTGTCTTGCAGGGATTTTGGTAGCTCGTATTCGACCTCATAGACATCCGCAGTCTCACAGGCAGAAACTATACACTCATCGCTGGTCTTTATTTCATCGACCATATAGCGCTCCTTCGCCTGCGTACCAACCCACGTTTCACCCGTAGCGATCTTGTCGATATCTACGCTAGGCCTATGGTCTTTTATCCAGGCCTTAAAAATATCGTGCATAGTCTCTACTTCTTCCTGCACCTTGTCTCTTCCCTTCTGCGTGATCTCTCCAAACTGGGTAAGAGTCCGCTTGAATTCACCGGCGCTAATAATCTCGTAATCGATATCGTTCTTCTTTAAAACCCGATGAAAATTGGGCAACTGAACCAATACACCGATAGAGCCGATAATAGCGAAAGGCGCAGATACGAGTCGATCAGCTAGGCAGGCCATCATGTAGCCACCGCTTGCGGCAACTTTATCTACGCAGATAGTGAGTGGTATCTGCTTACTCTTGATTCGCAGTAATTGCGAAGAGGCCAGGCCATAGGCATGCACCATTCCACCGGGGCTCTCCAGACGCAAGACAACCTCGTCACTGGGTTCAGCCAGAGTTAAGACGGCAGTAATCTCTTCGCGCAACGATGTCACTTCGTCTGCGGCTATATTGCCGGTAAAAGTAAGCACATAGACACGTTTCTTCCTCTGTGTTGACTCGCCTGACTCAGAGTCTGTAGCGGCGTCTACATGCTTCGCCGCTTCTTTGTCTGACTTGGCCCGTTCTTTCGCCTCTAGCTTTGCCTGCTTCTTCTCACTCTTATACACCTGCTTTAATTGCTCCTTTTCGAGCACTGAATGACGCAGAGTATCTTTCAAATCATCATAGTGTTCATTCAGATGAGTGACCTTAATATGCCCTTTTTTGCCAGATTTGCGCTGACGATTTCCACTAGCCGCCACCGCGCCAAGCACGATAACGATAGCCACTACTAGAGTCGCGGCCTTTGCCAAAAACATGCCGTACTGGATCAAATATTCCAAGCGAATTTCTCCTGTTGCGCCCGCTGCCTGTGCATTTTGGCCTATTAGCCAAGTAATTCAAAGCTTAGTCGGTCTGCGTTTTCTTAACTTCATCGATGAACGTGCGGATCAATTTTCCTGCAACGCTAATTTTTTCTGAGGGCACATTGGGTAAAGAATTGATGTCATACCACTTAGCGTCGGCAATCTCTGTCGGTTCCGGGATTATCTCGCCGCTTTCATATTCTGCCAGGAACCCCAGCATCAATTGCGAAGGGAAGGGCCAAGACTGACTGGAAATATAGCGAATATTCTTAACCTTCACGTTTACCTCTTCCATCACCTCGCGATGCACCGTCTGTTCCGGCGTCTCACCAATCTCTATGAACCCGGCGAGACAGCTATAGAAATTGGCGTTGAAACGCGCACTCTTTGCCAGCAGCATCTGATCCCCTTTAGTGATTAGCATAATTACACAGGGACTAATTCGAGGGAAAAAATGCAGTGAGCAGGCATCACAGACTAGGGTTCTCTCGTTCCTATGATGAGTAGTTTCGGTGCCGCAGGTACCGCAGAATCTATGGCTCTTATACCATTCGATCAATTGGCTGGCCCGACCTGCAAGGAGAAATTTTTCTTGATCGGTAAAGAACAGAATGCTTCTCAGAGAGTTGAGCTCGGCTTGTAAATGCTCAGAAATATCTTCTTCCAGGCTGACGGCGATGACAGACGATTCGTCAGTTCGCTCCAGCAGAATCAAATCTGCCGAGTCAGTTAAGTGCTTACTGAGCTGATCAAGATTCCACAGGATGTGCTGGTCCCTTACCAATATCTGGGATGAATAGAACAATATGAAGCTATCCGATGCGCTTAACTGTTCAATGCTAAGAAAGTGTGCTTGTTGAGACATGAATACCCGATGACCGAATGAATGAAGCCGCCTTTTCTAAGCTACCCGCCAAAAACCACAGGATCTTGTATTCATTAGAATTTTTAGGCGGGCGCTACGATGGCGCAAGATACTATAGCTTCTATGCGCGGTATTCAAGATAGAGCGTCTAGATAGTTCTCGCTCTTGGCAGTGATGGCTGCCACCGTGGCAGTCAGAGGCTTAACCTTAGAATTCGCAAGAAGAAGATTACTGAGACTGAGCCTCGGCCTCCAATTGCAACCACAGGCAGCCCTCGTCGCTACTCTCAGCAAGATCTTGCAGTCTTTGCTCATGCGCTGCCAGCTCATCGTCCCCTGCCTTTATTACAGCGATCTTCTCGCGCTGAACATTGTGCTTCTTATTGCGACGCCTGCGATTAGAGCCTTCCGATTCGTCTTCACTTAGCAACAAACTGGACTGACCACTGGTCATCACCAAGTAGACATCGGCTAAAATCTCCGCATCGAGCAAAGCGCCGTGAAGCTGTCTCTGGGTATTATCAACACCGTAGCGCTTGCACAGGGCGTCCAGGCTATTGCGCTGGCCTGGATGCTTCTCCCTTGCTAGCAACAGGCTATCCAACACGCCGCAGATATTCGAAATAGCCGTCGCATCGGTTTTGGTAGCTCTAAGCTCATGATCCAGAAATCCGATATCGAACGGCGCGTTGTGAATAACGAGTTCCGAGCCGTCGATAAAAGCCAGAAATTCTTCCTCTATCTGATGAAAGCGCGGTTTGTCACGCAGAAATTGCGAGGTCAGCCCGTGCACTTCGATGGCCGCTGCATCAATCTCCCGGCCCGGATTTAGATAGCAGTGATAATGCCTGCCGGTTAATTTACGGTTGTCGATCTCCACACACCCAATCTCGATGACCCTGTGCCCCTGCGAAGGGTCCAAGCCGGTTGTTTCTGTATCGAGTACTACCTGTCGCATAACTGTCTCTTTTGGTCTTTGATGTTGAGGCTATTAATCCAGCTCATCTATACCTAGATTTGCCAACTGATCCGCTATCTCGTTTTCTACATGGCCGCTGTGCCCTTTTACCCAGCTCCATTCTAATTCATGTTTGACGACTAATTCGTCCAGCTCTTTCCATAGCTCTACATTCAAAACCGGCTTCTTGCTGGCTGTGCGCCAATTCCGCAGCTTCCAATTTGCCATCCACTCGGTGACACCCTTGAGTACGTATTTCGAGTCGGTAGTGATATGAACCTTGCAAGGCTTTGTAAGAGCCTCTAGCCCCTTAATCACAGCGGTAAGCTCCATTCTATTATTGGTGCTCATCGCCTCTCCGCCGTGCAGGGTCTTTTCAACGCCGGCATAACGCAGCAGTACACCCCAGCCTCCGGGACCAGGATTACCTCTACAGGCCCCATCTGTATACATTTCGACTGATTGCATCATAGAACTAGTGGCGACTCTTAGGATTCATGTATTGCCAGGTCTGCGACACCTGATCAATGGAGCTTAATTTTAGCACGAACATTTTCCGTTGCGGGCATCACAGAAGATCGCGGGCGTAGCGGACGCCACCGGGGCACTATGGGGGTTAGCGGCGCAACTTGCTTGATACAGTGAATATAGTAGGCACCGCCGAAAGGGCTGCGGATATTGCTACCAAATTTCTCTAGTTTTGTAGCATGGCGCAATAACCTGGACATCTTTAGCGGCATAAAATGGAGGCCATAGAGAACAGAATCGATGTGCAGGTCTAGCAACTTCAGCCAGTCCGTAACACGTCCTTTAGAGATAAACCGCCCTCTCCAGGGTATATTCTTCTTGCGCTTAAAGATCTTCCAGAAGCCCCAGAAGCTGTAGGGATTAAACCCGATGATGATCATATGTCCTCCCGGGCGCAGCACACGGGTAGCCTCTCGCAACACTCTATGGCTATTAGTCGCAAAATCCAGGGCATGATGAATAACTACAACATCGACGCTGTCAGTGCCCAGAGGTAATTCTTCATTACTTGCCACCGGCCTGGATGAGCCCTGCCTGTAATTGGGAGAAAAGACAATCTTATGCCCAACAGGACTCTGCTCGACTAGTGAGTGCTCCGCGCTGAAACCAAGCTGTAGTATATGGTAGCCGAAGAGCTTCTCCAGCATGGGCTGAACCGCCTCTTTCTCGGCATTCAGGACAGCCTCTCCCTGCGCAGTCCGAAACCAATAAGCAACCTGGCTGGCTAGCAGATCTGCATTCGCCATACCACGCAACAACCGGCGGCGAGTTTCATGCTTAGAAAGTAGGTTCATACTGGCTGGTTTAGGTGATTCCGTGAAATTAGACAGCGAGAGGCCAGTGTAAACTCAATCCGCCGAGAAATTAAGCGATATCCCTCTGAATACGGGGCTTTCACTGGCTGTTTTTGGGCTTGTAATAGCTGGGTTTCCTTATATCATGTGTTTTTTAACAAGACTGTATTCCTATGATCAGCACCATCCACCCAATCCCCGCATTCTCAGACAACTATATATGGGCAATACGAGAAGCTGGCAGCAACAGCATCTGCGTGGTCGACCCAGGAGATGCACATCCTGTCATCGACTATCTCAACAGCAATGACTATCAGCTCTCCGACATTCTCATTACCCATCACCACCCCGATCACACCGGCGGAATTCAGGCTCTCCTGGATTCTTACGACTGTCGAGTAATCGGCCCAGGGTCAAGCGGTATCAAGGGACTAAGCGAAGTAGTAAAAGAAGACGATAGGATCGAGGTTTTTGGACAAACTCTATCCGTTATAGAAGTGCCAGGTCACACTCTAGATCATATTGCCTACTACTGTGAAAAGCAGAAATTACTTTTTTGCGGGGACACTCTCTTCGCTGCAGGATGTGGGCGCCTGTTCGAAGGCACTCCTGCAATGATGAATGAATCACTCAGCAAATTAAGCCGTTTGCCGCAGCAGACCCAGGTGTATTGCACCCACGAATACACTCTCGCTAATCTCAAATTTGCAGCAGCCGCCGACTCTAAAAATATTCTACTGAAAAAGCGCATAGAGGTGGAAGAAGCCAAGAGAGCAATGAACAAACCGACACTTCCATCCAGCATCGAGTTAGAACTAGAGACGAATCCCTTCTTGCGCTGCAATGAAGACGGATTAAAGCAATCAGCCGCGACAAGGCTGGGCAGAGAACCAGCAGACGATGTCGAAGTATTCTCAACACTTCGCTCATGGAAAGATTCATTCTAGTCTATTACTTTCAGAAAAATTCAAACTCACTTACCAGGTCCTTCGAATTGCAAATCGTATGTAAACAGCTCTCCAGCGCCCTGCTTCTTTCGTTGCTTGTCGCCTGTCAAAATTTCCCCCAATCAAGTCCTCTGTTGGTTCTAGAACCTGCTGCCGAGCCTCCTAATGCGAAAGCGGTCAATGTCTCCAGAGCCGGCAACACCTCTTCTACTGCTAGAGATGAAGCGATTGTGTCTACCATGGAGTTGGAGAAGAGCTACGACGACCTTTGGGAGAGAGTTCGCGATGGCTTTCAGCTTGGCACCCATTACGATCACCCCAAAGTGGCTAGCTATATCCAGTCATATTCGAAGCAGCAGCGCTACTTCGATCTCATGCAGAAACGCGCCTCACCGTTCTTATTCTCTATAGTCGAAGAAATCGAGAGACGCGGACTGCCCATGGAATTTGCCCTACTCCCGATGGTTGAGAGCACCTACAACCCGAACGCCTACTCGAGAGAGCACGCAGTGGGTCTGTGGCAGTTTGTAGGCGCAACCGGCAAGAGCTTCGGCTTACAGCAAGACTGGTGGTTCGATGGTCGCAGAGACGCTAGGGCCTCAACGATTGCAGCTCTCGATTATATGGAGCAGCTCTACAAGCAATTTGACGAAGACTGGCTGCTTGCAATCGCAGCGTACAACACCGGAGATGGGAATTTACGCCGAGCGATTCGGCGTAGTAACGAAGATGAGATTGAATTCTGGAACCTAAATCTGCCAGGCGAGACCAAGGCCCATGTGCCGAAACTCCTAGCCCTGGCAGCGATCATCTCCGATCACAACGCCTGGGAGATCGAGTTACAAAACCTCCCCAATGCCCCGGTGTTGCGAGCAGTTGAGATTGGCACGCAGATAGACATTTCACAGGCCGCCACCTTAGCCGGAATCGACTATGAGCAGTTACGCGCATTAAACCCCGGCTACCTGCAGTGGGCTACGCACCCGGATCAGCCGCAACGATTGCTACTGCCCTTCGACAACGCCGAGCTTCTCGAGAATGCGCTAGTCGGTCTCGACAAGCGCGACTTGCTGACCTGGGATCGCTATGAAATAAAACCTGGTGACACCCTGGGCGCAATCGCCGCTAAGTTAAATACACGTGTGGATATATTACAGACCTTCAACTCCCTACCCGGCAGTCGCATAGTAGCCGGCGATTCTTTGCTTATTCCCAGAACAAGCGACCCGCAGCTTCTCGCAACAGCGCGACAGATCGACAGAAACCAGGGACGAGAACGAATTAAGGTACCTAGCGAGTACACCGTGAGAAATGGCGATAATCTCTGGACTATCGCACGGCGCTTCGAGCTTCGCTCCAAAGAGATAGCAACCTGGAATAGGATATCACTAGATGAACTGCTGCAACCTGGGCAGGTCCTGGATTTCCGCTATGCACTGAAAGAGCTGACCGAGGAATCCGAGGTGGACAGCACAGACGATGTCGCGGTCTATATTGTAAGACGAGGAGATAGCATGGATGCAATCGCCAATCGCTTCGGTATTGATCTACAAAATCTATTGCGATGGAATGGACTCAGAGTAAGCGAACTGATTTTCCCTGGGCAGGAGCTTCAAGTTATGCCAGATACAATGATAAACGAGCGACTATGACCGAAAGCATAAGCAACGAAATAACAGAAAAAGAATTCCTCGGGCATCCACGGGGTTTAGTTATCTGTTTTCTTACCGAGATGTGGGAACGCTTCAGCTACTATGGAATGCGCGCCCTGCTTATCTTCTATCTAACCCAGCACTTTCTTTTTTCAGACCAGTCCGCCTCCAGTATCTATGCGGCCTATATCTCATTGGTTTACATAACACCCGTAATTGGAGGTGTAGTCGCAGATCGATACCTAGGCCCCGTGAAGGCGGTGATATTGGGAGCCATTCTGCTCGTGGCCGGGCACATGGGGATGGCAATCGAGGGCTCTCAGGCAGTAGAGATCACTGTAGCGGGCCAGAGATCCATAGAGAGAGACCCTTTCTATTTACAGGTCTTCTACTTTTCTCTTGGACTTATTATTATGGGAGTCGGATTCTTGAAGGCCAACATCTCGACCCTTGTTGGCTCCATGTATGATCGGCAAGACCCAAGGCGTGACGGGGCCTTTACCCTGTTCTACATGGGCATCAATGCCGGCTCATTCCTCGGCGCCATTATCTGCGGTTTACTATTGCAATATGGCGGTTTCAGTTGGGGTTTTGGCGCTGCCGGCGTCGGCATGCTTTTCGGTCTCTTCGTCTTTTTGAAAGGCTATCATCTATTTGGAAGCGCAGGCGCAGCAAAGGACCCGGTAGCTCTGCAACAGAAAATACTGCTGGGGCTAAGCCGTGAGTCTGTCATCTATGCACTTGCCTTCGTAGGTGTATTGGTATGCTGGCAGTTGATGCAGACACCTCCGCTAGTGGGAGGTTTGGTAGGCGGCACTCTGGTCATCATGACCCTGATTGTTGTTTTCTATGCTTTCACTAAATGCGAGCCCGTAGATAGAAACAGAATGCTAGTCTGTCTATTTCTGATGAGTTATCAAATTATTTTTTGGTCGCTGTGGGAGCAAACTGGCAGCTCACTGAACTTGATGGCCGATCGCAATGTGGATCGCGTCATTCTGGGCATCGAGTTACCCGCTGCAATTTTCCAATCGGTCAATGCGTTCTTTATAATTACGCTGGCGCCTGTTTTCAATATCGCCTGGCTCTATCTGAACAAACGCGGCTGGGAACCGAGCACGCCCACCAAGTTCGCCCTGGCACTTATACAACTAGGCCTCGGTTTTCTGTTCCTGGTATATGGAGCATCTATTGCCACCGACCCAACTCAGATCGCTCTTATCTGGCTAATATTGCTCTATCTTTTGCATACTACGGCAGAGCTTTGTATATCCCCAGTTGGGCTTTCAATGACGACCAAGCTATCGGTACCAAGCGTCGTTGGTATGATGATGGGCTGCTGGTTTCTTGCCATGGCTGGTGGCAACTATATCTCGGGCACTATCGCTGCGATGACTGGCTCTGACACCATAGCTGGCGAAGTCGTGGACCCCGCCGCGGCCTTGGCTAATTATATGGATGTTTATTACACGGCCGGCATCTACAGTATTGGTATTGGGATATTGGCTTTATTTCTCGTTCCAGTATTGAAACATTTTATGCACGGCATCAAGTAAATCGTCCCTCGATTCTCGTTATATTCAAATATGGGTAATCAATCACAAATACAGTAAAATAGGCCACATACACTATGTGCCAAAACAGGAAATAAGCATGGGCTATCTAACAGGAAAGAAAATATTAATACTTGGTGTTGCCAGCAAGCTATCTATAGCCTCTGGAATCGCCGAAGCCATGCATCGCGAAGGCGCCGAACTCGCCTTTACTTATCAGAATGACAGACTGAAGGATCGGGTTCTGAAGTTTGCCGAATTCTGGGGCTCCGATCTCGTCTACCCATGCGACGTCTGCAATGACGATGAAATTTCAAATTTGTTTACCGAGCTCGGCAAAAGCTGGGACGGACTGGACGGCATCGTGCATTGTCTGGCTTTTGCCCCTGGCAATGAACTCGATGGTAATTTTGTGGACGTAACCACCCGCCAAGGTTTTCTGACTGCCCACGAAATAAGCTCATACAGTTTTGTCGCCCTCGCCCAGGCAGCAAAGTCCATAATGACTGGGAGGAATGGCTCCTTACTCACTCTCAGCTACCTGGGCGCGGTACGAAGCCTGCCTAACTATAATGTCATGGGTTTGGCTAAGGCTAGTCTGGAAGCAAACGTGCGCTATATGGCTGCCAGCTTGGGCCCCGATGGCACGCGTGTTAATGCCATATCTGCAGGTCCAATAAAAACACTCGCTGCAGCCGGCATTAAGAGCTTTAGAAAGATGCTAGAGCACAATGCGAAGCAGACGCCTCTTAGAAGAAATGTCACGATCGATGAGGTGGGAAATGCCGCAAGCTTTCTCTGCTCAGACCTCGCATCAGGCATCAGCGGAGAGATTCTCTACGTAGACGGTGGCTTCAATACCACCGCCATGGGCTCGTTAAATGACCTCGCTACCGAAGAGAAATAGCTATCTATAGAGGCGCTTCGTCGAGGATGCTAGATTCGATATCTGCACTCTGCTGTAAATTGCTCATATAGGCCTGAAAGTCACTATTGCCTAGATCCGAAATCATGGAACTAACCATGTTCTCTCGATCTATCTGAGCCAGGGTTTCGATAGAGCCTGTGTTAATACTATTAAGCTCTACGATTACAGCAGTATCGTTGCTCAATACCAAATTATCATATGCCGGCGTATCTGCTTCCGGCAGAGACATGGCAAAGACACGGCTTAGTATTTCTCTATTAACGCTAGCGTCAACTCTTGCAGAACCCTGCTCTGTCAGCCATTCAAGCTCATTATCCGCGAGAAGCTGTTCTATCGAGTCGCCATTTTCTATTGCAGTCAGTATTTGGTCACTCAAATCCTGAACAGCTTGTCGCTCCATCTCTGTTCTTAGAATCACAGCAATTTCAGGCTCCACCTCTTCCAAGGGAAGAATAGTCGCCTCGGTAAACTCTAAAACATTCATTACTACAGCCTGCGAGGGATTTAGCTCAATTACTTCACTGTTATTCCCCTCAAGTAAAACCTCTTCTGAGAAGGCCGCAGCTATCAATGCCTGATTCGAGAAGATGCCAGTGCCTCCAGTTCGACCGAAAGCGCCGCTAATTAGCACGTTCATGTCGAGTTCTTCGGAGATTGTTTGCAGATCACCTGTCTCAAACGCCAAGTTTGATAGGTCTTCCAGTCGCTCGGCATAGATTAATTCGATTTCCGAACTCTTTAATTCGCGCTCTATACGCTCAGCTACTTCCTCATAGCTCTGGAATACGTTCTCTGAATCTTCGGTAAGCATTACTATGTGGACACCAAACTCGGAGACTACAGGGCCAGAGATTTCGTTCAGCGCCAGCACTTCCAGGGCTTCTTCAATCGCTTCCGGAAAAGCTGAGCCATCTGTATAGCCTATATCTCCGCCATCCTCAGCTGAAATTGTGTCCGTTGACATATCCAGGGCCACCGCACCAAAATCCTCGCCTGCGTCGAGTCGCTGTTTCGCCGTAGCGGCTAGCTCCAATGCCTGCGCCTCTGTGAAGTCGCCACCGACCTCGAATAAAATGTGGGATGCACGCTTCTCAGCAGAGCCTTCGAATGCCTCTCTTTCTGTTTCGTATTGAGCACGGATTAGCGCCTCATCGAGCTCTATTTCTTCAGTGATCGCGTTCTTATCGAGCATCACGTAACGCACGGAAACAGTCTCTGGCTGAGTAAAATTCTCTTGATTATCATCATAGTACGCTTGTATTTCCGCATCGGTAATCGCCGTTCCCAACGTCCTGGTACCGAGAGGAATTGAGAGATAACGAAAATCGCGGGTTTGTGCAGACAAGCCGGCGATTCGTTCCAGCTCAACGTCGGTAACAAATGCCGAGCTGCTATAGGCATTAGCTAGCTGCGAGAGCAGCATCTGCTGCTTTAAGGTTTCCCTATACAGAGGCACGCTAAACCCCTGACTGGCCATTGTTCGTATCGCAAAATCGGAATCGAAAGTGCCGTTAATTTGAAACTGGGGGTTCTCGATTATCGATCTATCTATTCGATTGTTGGAAATTGTCATCGCAGAATTCTGCGCTGACTGGCGTAACAATACCTCCTCTACAATTTGCGACAAAGCGATTTGCTCTAGCAATCCCTGATCCAGAGAATCGACGCTGCCACCAATGGAATTCAGCAGATTCTGCGTGCTTAATTGCAATTGCGCTTCGGTAATTTCCTCACCATTGATCTCGGCAATAGGCGGTGAAGTCGTGAAACCACTCATGATTGAATCTACCCCGAAAAGAGCAAAAATGGCCACGATAAATCCAATGATGACTTTCGCTACCACGCCCTGAGAGTTGTCACGGATATCTTGCAGCATAGTTGTTCCTAATTTCTGCTAAATCGCAGTTTTGCCTATTACCCACAGGGTAAAAGAGGTGTCAGTCGTAAACCAAAAAAGGCGCATCATAGATGCGCCCTACTAAATTGGGAACCGCTGAGACGAGAAGTCTGTTCAATACGATCCAAAACTATAAATTACACAGTAGCGAATCTAATCAACCTGAAATTGCAGGCCTGTTATTGAACTCGCAGTCCAATCAACTCAATTAAGAGTTAACAGAATCCTTAAGTGCCTTACCCGCTTTAAAGCTAGGAACACGAGCCGCTTTTATTTGAATTGGGGCACCAGTTTGGGGGTTACGACCTGTTCTAGCCGCTCTATGCTTGGTGGCAAAAGTTCCAAAACCAACCAGCACAACCGGGTCTTCTTTCTTCAAAGAATCTGTAATGGCATCGATCATCGCATCAATGGCACGACCTGCAGCAGCTTTAGGTAGGTCCGCGCTCGCGGCAACAGCATCTATTAATTCTGATTTATTCACGTTATCCCCTTTTTCTTTATTTAAGTGATTTTCTTCTCAATGAAGGCCTAAAAAATGCTGGTGTATTTCTGACATCGTTAACGCACAAAATACACAAATTTTAAGCTTTGGTTTATTCTAAATTTTTTCCCAAAAATATGACGTAAACCTGCCGCATTACCTGGCCTTTATACCAATTGCTTGAAACCCATGTCAACAGAAAACACGTGGGATCAGTGCGTATTTATGTGCTTTTCGTCACTACTTTTATCAATATCCTCTTGCTTTGCATCTTTGTCTGATACCGGGTTTTTGTCATCACTCAAAGGCGTCGGTTGAAACTGCAGAGCATGTTCTAAAACCTGGTCAATCCAACGCACAGGAGTGATCTCCAAATCCGCCTTAATATTGTCCGGTATTTCTTTCAGGTCTCTTTCGTTGTCGGCCGGAATTATCACAGTCTTAATATTTCCTCTGTGTGCAGCCAGCAGCTTTTCCTTCAATCCGCCTATTCTTAGTACCTGCCCTCGCAGTGTGATTTCCCCTGTCATCGCCACATCTGCACGCACCGGTATACAAGCCAAGGCAGACACCAGAGCCGTACACATGCCCACACCGGCGCTAGGACCGTCTTTAGGGGTAGCCCCCTCAGGCACGTGAATATGAACATCATACTTCTCATGAAAATTAGAGGGCAAGCCCAACGACGCCGCGCGGCTCCTAACAACGGTGAAAGCGGCCTGTATCGACTCTTGCATTACGTCGCCCAGGGAGCCTGTCTTGATAGTCTTGCCCTTGCCTTCAACGGCACTTGCCTCGATGGTTAATAGCTCACCACCCACAGAAGTCCAGGCCAACCCGTTGACTTGCCCAATAAGGTTTTCTTCTTCGGCCTTGCCATAGTCAAACTTGCGAACACCAGAAAAATTCTCCAGTAGTTCGGAATTCAGGTCGATATTATCTGGGTCTTTCTTCAGGGAATTGTCTTTAACCACTTTCCGGCATATTTTAGCAATCTCCCGCTCTAATCCGCGAACACCTGCCTCGCGGGTATAGTAACGCACCAGATCACTAATCGGCTCTCTGTTAAAGGTCAGTTCCTTGTCTTTTACGCCATTATTCTTCTTCTGCTTAGGTATCAGATAGCGCTCGGCGATGCTGACCTTCTCTTCCTCTGTGTAGCCTGGAATACGAATAACTTCCATTCTATCGAGAAGTGCTTCGGGTATGTTCATACTGTTGGAAGTACAGACGAACATGACCTCCGAAAGATCATAATCAACCTCCAGGTAGTGATCGTTAAAGCTGTTGTTTTGTTCGGGATCTAAAACCTCGAGCAAGGCCGAAGCCGGATCACCTCGATTATCCATGCCCATCTTGTCTATTTCATCTAGCAGGAAAAGCGGGTTCTTAACGCCAACTTTGGAAAGTTTCTGTAAGAGCTTGCCCGGCAAAGACCCTATATAGGTCCTTCTGTGGCCTCTTATCTCAGCCTCATCGCGCACACCACCTAGTGCCATACGCACAAACTTACGCCCCGTCGCTCGCGCAATGGATTCACCCAGAGAGGTCTTGCCCACACCCGGTGGCCCGACCAGACAGAGTATTGGCCCCTTCAATTTCTTTACACGCTTCTGTACCGCTAAATATTCGAGGATTCGCTCCTTAACTTCCTTGAGGCCGTAGTGATCAGCCTCTAATATCTCTTCCGCTTTCACCAAGTCCAAGCGTACTTTCGAACGCTTCTTCCACGGTATGTTTACCATCCAATCCAGGTAAGTACGGACCACGGAAGCTTCTGATGACATAGGCGACATCTGCTTCAATTTATTCAATTCTGACAAGGCCTTCTCTTTAGCCTCTTTGGGCATACCGGCATCGTCGATACGAGTCTTCAGCTCCTCAGCTTCGTTAGGAACGTCATCCATCTCACCCATTTCCTTCTGGATGGCTTTCATTTGCTCATTCAGATAGTACTCGCGCTGACTCTTCTCCATCTGCTTCTTGACGCGACCACGAATACGTTTTTCTACCTGAAACAGGTCAATTTCTGACTCAATCAATGCCATCAAGTGTTCGATTCTGGCCTGCAGGCTAACCAACTCAAGCAGATTCTGCTTTTCCTGCAACTGCAGAGTCATATGATTAGCTATAGTGTCTACCAGACGCCCCGGCTCATCGATGCTGGAAATCGAAGTCATCACCTCGGGTGGAATTTTTTTGCTTAGCTGCACGTATTGCTCGAATTGAGACAGCAGCGAGCGAATCAGTAATTCTGCCTCTTTCTCGGCAACAGCTTCGGTCTGCAAGGACAGAGTCTCGGCACGGAAGTGATCTTCATCGAAGCTCACATTTCGCAGCTGCGCTCTGTCCAGGCCCTCTACAAGGACTTTGACCGTGCCATCTGGCAGGCGAATTAATTGCAGAATAGTTGCTACTGTCCCTATCTGATACAAGTCATCGGCTGCTGGCTCATCATCGGAGGCGTTCTTCTGCGCCACGAGCAAGACCTTTTTATTGCTGGCCATAGCGACTTCTAGCGCCTTGATGGACTTGGGCCTGCCGACGAATAGCGGCTGTACGATCTGGGGATATACCACTACGTCACGCAGGGGTAGTAACGGGAAAAGTGTGTTGCTGGAATCGTCCGAGGATATACTCATATACTACTCTATGAATTTGTGGACACGCCTGATTGCTGCGCACTAAAGATAGGTTGAATGGCTACTAAAGCCTACTAGCAAAGATGGAGCCTAAGCCTCAAATATCAAGGCTTAGATTGAACTTTATCAGGGCTAATCATCAGCAACAGATTTGCTCTGCTGCTCTACATTCTCATACATCAACAGTGGCTCAGACTCGCCTTCGATGACGGCGGCGTCGATTATGACTTTGCTGACTTTATCCAATGACGGAATCTTGTACATGGAGTCCAAAAGCACTGTCTCCATGATAGAGCGCAGCCCCCGCGCACCTGTCTTCCGCTCCCGGGCCTTTTTCGCAATCGCTCGTAGCGCATCGTCGCGGAATTGAATCTCTACGCCTTCCATCTCAAACAGTTGGGCGTATTGTTTCGTGAGTGAATTCTTCGGCTCACGAATGATACGCATCAGGGCATCGAGGTCTAGCTCATCGAGGGTAGCTATCATAGGCAAGCGGCCCACAAATTCCGGGATCAAACCGAATTTCACCAAATCTTCTGGCTCTACTGCGCGCAGCGTTTCACCTACCTTGTTCTCCTCTTCCTTAGACCTTACTTCGGCGGCGAAGCCGATACCACTCTGGTCTGAGCGATCGCGAATAATCCGGTCCAAGCCTGCGAAAGCCCCGCCACAAATAAACAAGATATTTGCTGTATCGACCTGCAGAAATTCTTGTTGCGGATGTTTGCGGCCGCCCTGAGGAGGCACAGAGGCAACGGTGCCCTCAATCAACTTCAATAAAGCCTGTTGCACACCCTCTCCAGAGACATCTCGAGTGATAGAAGGGTTGTCTGATTTTCGGGAAATCTTGTCGATCTCATCGATATAGACGATGCCTATCTGGGCCTTTTCTACGTCGTAGTCACATTTCTGCAGCAGTTTCTGGATGATATTTTCGACATCTTCACCGACATAGCCTGCTTCAGTCAGAGTCGTCGCATCGGCGATAGTAAAGGGCACGTCAAGCAACCTCGCCAGCGTTTCCGCCAACAGCGTTTTGCCCGTACCAGTGGGCCCTACCATCAGGATATTGCTCTTGCTCAACTCAACTTCACCATTAGTCTTGGCATAGTTAAGTCGCTTGTAGTGGTTGTAAACGGCGACAGCGAGTACTTTTTTGGCGCTTTCCTGACCGATTACGTATTCGTCCAGCGTGTTTTTGATCTCTGCAGGGATTGGAAGCTTACGCGCAGTAGCTTCCGTATCTTTTTCCTGAATCTCTTCGCGGATGATGTCATTACACAGGTCAACGCATTCGTCACACACGAACACAGATGGACCCGCAATTAGCTTGCGCACTTCATGCTGACTCTTACCGCAGAACGAGCAATACAGCAGTTTGCCGTTATCGTCGCCCTTACTAAAATTATCGTCTGCCATCTAAGCTACTACCTAAACCTTCTTAGAGCCCCTGATTATGGGCCTCTACAGAGTTGAGATGGACTCATTATCTATCAGTCCACGGTGCTAAAAATTGATTCAGCGTCACTATTACTACGCAAACTTTCTGTTTCTCGATTCGTTCACGGTAAAATGGCGGCATCCCACTCGAATTGCAAGCCTACATCGCTACTTCTTAGTCGATGCTTACGCTTTCCACACCCTTATTATCTACTCTTCGCTGAATTACTTTATCCACCAATCCATATTGCTGAGCCTCTTCAGCACTCATGAAATTGTCTCGCTCCGTGTCATTGGCGATAGTTTCAACAGTTTGCCCGGAATGTATAGCAAGTAATACATTAAGTGTTTTACGTAACTTAATGATTTCCATAGCTTGAATTTCAATATCTGAGGCCTGGCCTTGGGCGCCGCCGCTAGGCTGATGGATCATCATACGAGAGTGGGGTAACGCCAAACGCTTGCCCTTGGCACCGCCTGCTAACAGCATCGCGCCCATGCTCGCCGCCTGTCCGATGCACATAGTGCTCACATCTGGCTTGATGAACTGCATCGTATCGTAGATAGATAGACCAGCTGTTACCGAACCACCCGGTGAGTTGATATACAGATGAATATCCTTGTCTGGATTCTCCGACTCGAGAAACAGCATCTGCGCAACGACAAGATTTGCCATGTGATCTTCTACCTGGCCGGTCATGAAGATCACTCTATCCTTTAAGAGCCTGGAGTAGATGTCATAGGAGCGCTCGCCTCGGGCCGTTTGCTCAACGACCATAGGTACAAGTGCTGCTGAAGGTTCAATTATGTGTGACATATATTCCTGCCCTGTAATTACTAATAAAATACTGTCTAAAAAACAAACGCTTACGCTTCTATATCGGCCTAGGTTTCTGTCTCAGCTTTAGGCTCTGGCTTAATAACCTCTTGGTAATCGACCTGCTTATCAGTTACTGCCGACTGACCGATAATATAGTCGAATACCTGATCCTCAAGAACGTTCGACTCAATGGTTCCCAGCTGCTCTTGATTACCGTAATACCAGTTAATAACATCGTCAGGTGATTCATAGGTAGCGGCTAGCTCTTCAATTGCTTCACGCACCTTTGCCGGATCTGCTTTAAGTTCCTGCTGCTGTATCACTTCACCCAATACCAGGCCTAGTAATACGCGTCTAGCTGCCTGTTCCTTAAACAACTCATCGGGGAGCATGTTCGCGTCGATATTTTGCCCGCCACCAAACTGTTGCAACGCCTGCTCTCTTAGTTGCTGAATCTCTCCTGCTACCAGGGCATCAGGAATATCAGTCTCTACAGCCTCTGCCAAGGCATCCATAATTTTAGTCTTGAGCTTATTGCGACTCGCCGTCTTTAATTCGCGACCCATATTACTCGTTACCTCTTCGCGGAAGGCATCATTACCACCGTCCTCGACACCAAAGCTCTTGTAGAACTCTTCATCGACCACAGGCATTACCTGCTCGCTGACAGAGTTTAGGGTGATCTCAAAGGCCACTTCCTTGCCGGCTAGTTCCTTGTTGTGGTACTCCTCAGGGAAGCTCAAATCCAGAGTGAAAACATCACTCGCCGATTTGCCTTCAATGCCCGCCTCAAACCCCGGAATCATGCGCTCAGAACCCAGGACCAAGTTTGTTCCCTGCGCACTGCCGCCTTCGAATTCTTCGCCATTGAGCTTGCCCGCATAGTCGATATTCACCATGTCATCGCTGGCGGCTGCCCGCTCTACTACTTCCCAAGTCTGCCGCTGCTTTCGCAGAGTCTCGATCATCTCATCGATATCCGATTCGGATATCTCTGCACCAAGGCGCTCGAGCTCAATCTTGGAGAAATCAGGAAGCGAAATCTCTGGATAAACCTGGAAAGTCGCAACGAACTCCAAGTCCTCACCCTCGTTTAGGTTCTTCGGGGCAATGCTTGGCTGCCCAGCTGGCTTCAAACTTTCTTGATCGATGGCTTCATAGAATGACTGGCTCATTAACTCGCCAACTACTTCCTGCCGCACACCTGCGCCGAATTTGCTTTTAATAACCTTGAAAGGAATTTTCCCCTTGCGAAAGCCATTAAGCTTCACATTGCGTGCAGCCTCCTGCAGACGGCTATTTACTGCGCTATCGACTTTTTCGCTCGGAACAGCGATAGTCATTTTTCTTTCTAAACCCTGAGTAGTTTCAACGGAAACCTGCATGTATAAACCTCTTCATTTCCAGATAAAAAAACCGGAATTGTTAACATCTGACAGTATCGAGATATGGTACTGAATTAATCTGGATAGTGGCTAGCGATAGCTGGATAACCTGTTTGCACAAGCTATTGATTTTAAGGCTTTTCAAGAAGCCAACGGGCTATCGACCGGCCCGCAAAGTGCGCGATTTTCCCACATCGATATCTGAGATTCAATGAGAGAATATGGGCCTTACGCGCTTAATATCAACACTGCACTTTGTAATTAGATGAACTGAGAGCAATATTGCTAATCTTTAACCGGTGGTGACAGGGATTATGATCGATATCTCGGAAATTGGTGGAGTGATTCTAGCCGGGGGCAAAGCTTCCCGCATGGGCTTTCGAGACAAGGCACTTCAGTCTCTTCTCGGGAAAACCCTGCTTGCCCATGTAATCACCAGAGCCAAGCCTCAAGTAGCTAGTCTAGTCCTTAGCGTTAATCACAGTGTGCCGCATTATAAGAAGTTTGGCTTACCCATCGTGACCGATCATGTGCAGAACTATGCGGGCCCTTTACTGGGCATTTTTAGCGCGATGCGTTGGTTTCTGGAGTCCGAACAGCATCGAGATATAAAATATCTGGCATGTTTTGCCGCTGACGTACCTGAGTTTCCAGGCCATGTCGTCCAAGCATTGGCGCGAGCGATGCCGATGCAATCTTCTACTGCCACCTATATATGTCACTTGGGGCAGATTCAGCCCCTATTTTCACTTTGGAACCTGAGCTTGTTCGATACCGTTGAAGCAGCGCTAACAAAAGGCAACTATGGGCCTAAATTGCTCTTCGATCCTATTGCAGCCATAGCGGTAGAAATTGACGAAGACTCTCCAGGCGCATTTTTCAATATTAACAGGCTGGAAGATTTACAGGCGGCTAGGCAGCGTATTGGCAAAAAATTGATCTGAACACTGTAATATTCTTGCTTAGTTGAAATTTTCTCCCGCTTTTACAGCTTTTTTTGTTTCTTAGAAGAGCTCCGTATCTCGTTGTTTATCTTTCAAAAATCAACCTCTGCGTTTTTTCAAAAGAAGATTTAACTATCTGATATTTATATATTTATTTTAAAACTAGCAAGCCGGACCGAAAGCTTTCTCAGGATACAAATGGCATAAAATTTGCGCTCTTTAAATCCCCTAAAACAGAGTTTAGTCTAGCGTTACTCGCTAGCTTGAGGTTGTCTGCCGACATTGAGTACGGGGCTGATTTTCGGATCAGCTGCTACCTTGAGCTAGCAGAGACCAAATTAATTTACTCTTTTCATCTGTGCTGTGAGATGGGTATACTCAGGAAAAACATTCAGAAGAGAACGCTCTCAAAAAATGTCTGATAATCGACGCCAAGACGGCTCTAAAGATCCCCCCCCAGCTCGTAGCGAAAGAATATATAGCGAGCAGGATTTATGGTACTTCAGAGTCCGCGAAGGAGATGAAGTAGGCCCTTTCCGTTATCGTAGTGAAGCACAGAGTAATCTCGAGCGGTTTATGGAACAACTAAAAGATCAGTTGAGCTAGTCGACTCTAAAGTTAGGGCCTTTCATACCCAAACCCCTTCCACAGCTATCGCATATCCACGCCCCCTGCGTTACACTGCGTGTGGCTTGTTTGCATGGCAATAACTCCGATGAATTCACTCAGTAATACGCAGCGAACCATAACCATCGGTTATGGTCCCGGCTATTCCAAAAGCGACGTTTGGGCTGATTTAAAATCGAAATTAATCATTCCCACCTAAATTGTTTCCATAACCGCTGCACAACGATATAACCCTGCACTGATTCTGCTAGATCACCACCTCGTTCGCGAGATAGATCATGCTCAATGGGTAGAGAAATTCCCAGACGCCATCTTTCTGTGCACCGAATCCATGGATTTGGATGCCGACTTGATTCTTTCTAATAATTTACCCTACCGTCAGACTTGCAAGTTACTGGAGATGGCCTGTTACCAATGGGTATTGAAAAGCGAGAAGACTGAACGCGCAAAGATGCGTGATACGAGCTTTCGCTACTTAAACAAACTTGCCGACATCAGCATCTCGCTGTCTTCTGAAGACGACCTGATGACCCTACTGAGAAAAATTCTAGAAGAGGGGCAGAATATCGCCTGATGTGATGCGGCGTCTCTATTTCTGATAGACGAAATCAACGACCATGAACGCGACCTGGTGTTCAAGCTTACGCAAAATGATTCCTTGGAGTTCCCGTTTGAGGAACTACGATTCCCTTTAGATGAGTCATCAATTGCGGGCTATGTTGCGCATACAGATACAGAACTAAACATTCCTGACGCCTATCAACTTTCGAGAGATGTACCCTACGAATTCAATCGATCCTTTGATCAGAAAACCGGCTATCGAACCAAATCTATACTCGCCAGACCTCTAGCCAACAAACAGCAGGAAGTCATCGGTGTTCTTCAATTTATTAATCGGAAGAAAGCCCGCTCCTTAAAAGTTACCGATGAGAAAGCTGCGCTAGCTTACACACTTCCCTTCGACAGTGACATCAATGTGTTACTCCAGGCACTAGCAAGTCAGGCCGGTATCGCAATTGAAAATACCATCCTACAGAATGATATTAAGGCTTTGTTTGAGGGCTTTGTAAACGCTTCTGTATCGGCGATTGAACAACGAGACCCAACTACAAGCGGTCACTCGTTCCGCGTTGCAGATTTATGTGTAGATCTAGCCTCATCCGTTTCCTCATCCAATCTCACAAGAATGCGCAACATACGCTTCACCGATACCGAGGTCAGAGAGCTGAGATATGCTGCCCTACTTCACGATTTTGGCAAGGTTGGCGTACGCGAGTCCGTCCTGGTCAAAGAGAAAAAGCTAACCGCTGGGAGCCTTGAGAATATCCAATACCGCATATGGCTAGCTCAAGAAAAATTACGCACCCTGCCCTTGGCAGACAACTGGAGATGTATCGCACGGGCAAGGCTATAGAATCCGAACTACAGCTAATTAACGCACAGCTCGAAGCCGACATAGTGCTTCTGAATGAATTCTATACGACTATCGTCGCGACTAATGAACCGAGCGTTCTTAAAGAAGACAACAAGGAGATGCTCGACAAGATCAGCAATTATAATTTCGAGACTCTGGATGACGACTTTAAAATCATCACCGAACAGGAATTCGACCTGCTGTCGATAAAGAGAGGCACTCTCTCCCCCAGCGAACGAAAAGAGATCGAATCCCATGTTGTGCATACACAGAGTTTTCTGAGCAATATACCTTGGACCAAGGAGTTTCAGAATGTTCCTACAATCGCTGGCGCACACCATGAGAAATTAGATGGAAGTGGCTATCCCTATGGCATGACCGCCGAGCAAATACCCCTTCCTTCGAAGATCATGACAGTCTGCGACAACTTCGACGCCCTGACAGCATCAGACAGGCCCTATAAACCCGCCATGGGATTAGAGAAAGCCCTAGATATTTTGCGGATTGAATCGAAGCAAGGATATTTGGACAATGATCTGGTGCAGATCTTCATCGATGCGAAGGTATTTAAATGCATCGAAAGCAAAGATTACTCATCGGCAAATCCTGCCACAGGCACCAGCAACCATCCCTGCGACCACGACTTGCACGAGCACAGTTAAGCCGAATCCAATTGATTTTTGGCCGCCAGTCTTGTTTTTATGTGACTGCTATCACTGCGGTTGTCGTCTCAATAACGGACACTAATTGGTGTCAAAATTAATGTAGATTAGCCGTACTAAGCAGTTTAGAATTAATGGGCGCTTAACCCTGTCGATAGTCAGTCGATACAGATACTAACTATGCCCCTATTCAAAGAACAAGTTGCCCTCGAAGCGTGTCCAGCCAAGACCGCCGAGTCGGTTAGTTACGCCGCAACAATTGCCGTTCTCGGCTGGTTACTTGTAAGCAACTATTATGTGCTGAGTACAGAGCAGGTCGAGGATATTCCAGTAGCCGATACCACAGCTGCCAATTCTTACGAGGCAGGCTCAGTCGACGCCCGCCGCGACTACCTCGCAACTTACATAGGTAACTACTCAGCTAGCGAGGGCTCTTCTAGTGAATCATTGCTCCCTTTGTTCGCAGCCGAGGCACAGCTAGAGTCCGAAGAAATAAGTGAGTCCATCGACTCACAATTAGCAGCATTGTCAGCATGGCATTCCGAGCTCGACCAATCTAGACCGACTCAGCTGCGTAATAAACACGATAGAGTCGCTGCTAGCGCCAGCTGGCATAACTCAACACGCAGTGCTGCGCAGCAATATACGCAGAATTTCATAGCCGATCTCCAGCCAAGCCTTGAGCTAACCGAGCTCGACTATTCTCTAGACAATTATGCACTCGAAGAGCTTAAAGCCGATACAGGCCCTCCCGCAGATATTCGCGAGATCACCGTCACTGGCACTGATGCGGAACGTAACGCTAATCGGCCCAGCCATATACAAAGGCCCCAAATTCCCCGCGCTTTTAGAGCACTGGAAGCGCAGCGCTCCTTCATACTCCCGCCGAGAATTCAGGCGCTCAGGCCCTGAGCTTTAAGCGCTCTTTTTGAAATCTACCCTGTCACCAACTGTAGCTTATTTGACCCAATACTGCCGTATCCGCACTTGCCTCGGTGAAACCGAATGCAGCCAGCCCTGTGAAACTCCATTTATCGGATATCTGCCAACTAAAGTAAGGAACAAGCTCATGAATCTCTGGTGAAAACACAGATGCTGACTCCCTGAAATCATAGAAGGCACCGATATTCCACTTCGGGCTTAGCGGCCTCGCAACTCCCAGCTGCATATAGGCAGAATCTTCCAAGCCGACATATAAATCTGTTTTGCCACGAAAAGTGTAGCCTAATGTGCCAAATAGCATCGAATTCCCATAATATTGTGAAATATCTATCTGGGCGCTATAGTCCAGTTCTCCTGTGCCCAGGCCCCTATTTCGATCGGCCGTGGGGATTTTTATATCTAGGCGCAAATCTATAAAAGGGCTTTTTTCTGAGGTCGGGTCCATCTGGTAACTGACTGCCAGGGTAGAATCCCCAATACCACTATTCTGCTCCCGCGCAGTTCCCGCTACAGCTCGGTTCACACCACCTATATTAACTAACACGCTGCCTACGCCATCCACTTCCAGGTGGGGCATAGTTAGCTGCGCGACCCACTTCCCCCGATTAACCGAATAGCTCACCGGGAAATAAAGAATATCTGCCTCTATGCCCTCGCCATAGTCTCCACTACTAGAGTAAGATCCAAAGCTAAGTGTTTGTTTTATAACATTATGACTTTGAGAGAAAGCTACTCTAGACAGGCTCAAGCTAACAATCAACAGAAAAACTGCTGATACAAATGCGCAAGTGTAGGGCAACCTAAAAGGCATCATGAGGCGTCAAATTCAAAGGCTTTGGGCACATAGCAAATTCTATTCATTTACCAATCAAAGCGATACGTCAATTTTTGAATTCCACAGATTAACAGTCCTGCATATGATCCGAGTTAAATGAGCATTCGAAAATGTTGACAGAATTTTAGCAAGCACTTTCCTCCGCCAGAGTGATGGTGTGTTCCCGCTATAAACCTAGGTAAGACTTCTGTAGGCTTTTTGTTACAATACGGCATGCATCTGAGTACCGCAGGGTTTAGGCGGCGTCACTAGGATTTCAAATAACCGTTATCAAAACAACGGACAAGAAAATGAAAAGGCAGCAGCTGCCCGCTACCCCCATCGTTTTCCTGGTTAATCTACTATTCGCTTCAGCACATCTCCTCGCGGCGGAAGATCAATCGCCGGTTCCTGCAATGGAGGCTCTGGTCACACAAGAGCAATATCAACAAGCCTTTGCACTCGGGCAAGAGAATCTAAACGAATGGGAAGGCGACCCCGATTTCGACTACATATTTGGCCTCGCCGCACTGGAATCCGGCGACGCCAATGATTCCTTCTTTGCGCTTGAGAGAGTCGCTGCGACTGCCACCGACTCAGGCCTAAGAGCACTTGCCCGCTTAGAGCTAGCCAGAGCCTATTTCGTCACTAACAACCTGACTGCACCAGAAAATTTATTTAATGCGGTTTTGGCTACCAACCCACCACCGAATGTTCAGCAGAATATTCAATTCTTTCTCCAGTTGAGCGCAGCGCGTCAGAATGCGCAGACACCAACGCTCAACTGGACAGTTTCTCCCGTCATCGGCTCGGACAGCAATGCCAACAGCGCCACGTCGAACGGCCTGATTGACACGCCCTTGATCGGCCAGATCGAACTGGACCCTGCAGGACAGGAGACAGAAGATAATTTCTCCAACACTACATTGACTATGGCCTATCAATATCCATTCACTCGAGATCGTTCCCTGAACTTTAACCTGAACTTGGGTCACCTGAATAATTTTGATACGGATCAATTTGATATCGACAACGTACGCGGCGAACTCGCCTATAACTGGGGCAACGAGGTCCACCGATTCAAACACGAAATCTCTACTGGCAAAGTAAATCTGGATCAGAACGGTTTTCAAAAATCTCTTGCATTGGATTCATCTTGGCAACGTGCTGGCGCGAATGGCTGATACCAATCATTGTCTGGCACTTATACTAAGATACGCTATGACACAAACAACGGCGGAGACTTGAATGACCTGCGCGATGTCGATCAAATTTTATTCACCGGCGGCATTACAAAAATTGAAGGCTCACTCACCCCCAGCCTAAGCGTCTATACCGCAGATGAACGACCTGATGCAGCAGCCGGTGGAGATCACAATGGCCGAACATTTACCGGACTCGCCTATAACTTGCTATACAGGATGAACCCCCGACACACGCCTTATTTGCGCACTTCCTAGCGGGATGTAGAACGCGACAGCGAACACCCCGTTTTCTTTAACACCAAGTGCAGCGGTCAAACTAAGTCACTAACCCTTGGATGGTTCTGGCAGGCTACAGGGAATTTATTGGTAACCGGCGAGGCCGGTTTTACCGATAACAGCAGCAATATACAATTATTCGATTACACTCGGTTTAAGTACCAAGCGGGGCTGCATTACCGGTTCTAAGCAAAAGAAATATTAGCTGTTAACTTATCTACGGAAAGAAAAGTCATGTTGGAAACATTATTGACCTCACCGGCGGGTTCCACAACATAGAGCGATAATCCAACAAAGCTTGGGTCATAAAAAAGGAAGACTATCGGCCTTCCTTTTTATACCGTTGCTTAAATAGACTGCACTTCAAACTAAAGACAGAAAGAGTCTAAGATTCTTCAGCACTTTCGCCATCGCTCTCATCAAATTGCAGCGAGGCAGAATTAATACAATAGCGCAGCCCTGTCTCGGGGGGACCATCCGGGAACACATGTCCCAGATGGGAATCACACTTCTTACAGACCACCTCTGTGCGGATCATGCCGTGGGATTGATCATCGTTCTCACCAACGACACCCTCTTTAGCGGGGGCATAGAAGCTAGGCCAGCCTGAACCCGAGTCATATTTGGTCTCAGACGAGAACAGAGCCTCTCCGCAGGCGACACACTTATACATGCCTGCCGCCTTTAGATCCCAATATTTGCCGGAAAATGCCGCCTCTGTACCAGCCTGTCGAGTAACTCTATAGGTTTCGCTATCGAGCTCCTGCTTCCACTGCTCTTCCGTCTTCTCAATCTTACTCACCGCCGTACTCCCATAGAACTTTCAAAGCAGATAATACACTAGAAATTGGCCGAGGGTCTGCCATCCTGTAGAATTCGCGGCATCTTGGATGCGTCTCTTTGGCGTAAACAGTTTATTCTAAAGCAATAGCTGCCGACTATTGGGTAGAGATAAGCAATTCAGACAGCAGTAGAGAGTGTGAAGCATGGCTAAAGTGTATCAATCTGACAAATTAGGCAACGTCTGCTACGACATCCGCGGACCAGTGCTCGAGGAAGCCAAGCACCTGGAAGAGGAAGGCCACCAGATCTTGAAGCTAAATATTGGCAACCCTGCCCCATTCGGCTTCAACGCTCCAGATGAAATCCTTCATGATGTGATACACAATCTCTCTGCCGCAACCGGTTACAGTGACTCCAAGGGCTTATTCTCCGCACGCAAGGCGATCATGCAGGAATGTCAGCGGCTCAATATTCCTAATATCGATATCGATGACATCTACCTGGGCAATGGCGTCAGTGAACTCATTACCTTGGCCATGCAGGCACTATTAAACGATGGCGACGAAGTGCTAGTGCCGGCTCCCGATTACCCGCTGTGGACCGCTGCGGTAAGCCTCAGTGGTGGCACCGCTGTACACTACCTCTGCGATGAGCAGGCTGACTGGTTTCCCGATATCACCGACATCGAGTCGAAGGTCAACAACAACACCCGGGCACTGGTCATAATTAACCCCAACAACCCCACCGGCTCTGTCTATAGCAGAGAGATCCTGCTGCAATTGATTGATCTTTGCCGTAAACATGACCTAATTTTGTTTGCTGACGAGATCTACAGCAAAATCGTCTATGACGATGCCGTGCACATTCCCGCGGCGTCGCTTTGCGATGACGTTTTCATTGTCAGCTTCAATGGTCTCTCGAAATCCTACAGACTCGCAGGATTCAGGTCGGGTTGGATGATACTTAGCGGCCCCAAGAGTGAGGCAAAAAGCTACATAGAAGGCTTGGAAATTCTCACCAATATGCGTCTGTGTGCAAACGTGCCCGCGCAATTTGCAGTGCAGACGGCTCTAGGGGGCTATCAGAGTATCAACGAACTGATATTGCCCGGCGGGCGACTCAAGCAGCAACGGGATACGGCTTGGGAATTACTGACGCAAATTCCGGGGGTGACTTGCGCTAAACCCCGCGGCGCGATCTATATGTTTCCCAAATTGGATTCAGAAATCTTTAAGATAGACGACGATGTTGCATTGATACTGGACATACTGGAACAGGAAAAGATTCTTCTGGTGCAGGGAAGCGCCTTTAACATTGAAGACACGCATCACCTAAGACTGGTTTTCTTACCCCGAGTCGATGAGTTGATACCTGCTATTTCCGGCATAGCGAGAGTCTTAGAGCAGTATCGAAAAAGTGATTGAAGCGCTGATGCGCCAGACTGCTTAAAATTGAAAGCCGAGCACCGCTAGGCGCTCTAGCTGCTCGGCAGAGTAATTGCTGCTATGCAATAAGCAGCTTTCAAACTCATGCCTGCTCAGTAGCTTCTGCCGAATAGAGTCGAAGGAGCGCGCGCCCTCCCCGGCAAGCTGCGCCTGAAGAAATTCTTCACTAATTTCTATTAGGGGAAAGACTGCCAGTAAAGTTTCCCACAGCGGCATCGACTCCGATACGGGCTCAATGTCTACCGTGACAGATGCGGCCAATTTATCCTCAGCATCCATTCCAGCATCAAACTTAGAATAACGCTCGAATGCGGCAACAAGCATGCTTGTCGCCCTAGACTTTGCCTCCTGGCTATAACCTGCGATATGAGGTGTCGCTATATCCACACTAGCAGCCAAACGGGAGTTTATATTGGGCTCATCTGCCCAGACATCGAAGACGGTGACGATATCACTTCTATGGGCAAGGACTTCTTCCAGCGCCCGCTCATCGACAACATTCCCACGACAGGCGTTGATTAGCACCACATTATTGCGCAACTTCGCCAACTCCTGAGCAGCAAGTAGATGCCTGGTAGGAAAGAGGCCGCCGTCACTAAGGGGGACATGAAGTGAAACCGCCTCACATTCCAACACCTCCTCCAAAGAAAAGAACTGACGATGCTCCCCTGACGCCTGCTCGAGAAAAGGATCGCAGCAACGCACCTGAACTCCTAGTCGCTCAAGCTTTGATGCGAATAAACCACCGACGGCACCGGCACCGACAATACCTACGGTGCTGCCAGATAATTCAAAGCCTTTATGCAATGCAGCAAAGGCTAGCGCAGCAAAACAATAATCGACGACCGCATTCGCGTTGCTGCCCTTTGCATCGGCAAAATAAATTCCCGCCGAATCCAGATAAGCAGTATCAACATGATCCACGCCACTGGTGGCAGTACCAACAAACCTAATATTAGTGCCGCCTAGTAACGATTCATTGACTGTAGTAATCGAGCGCACGAGAAGAACATCGGCCTCCAATAGATCTGCTTGTTTCACTGTGCGCCCATCGAAGAGATGCAACTCACCATAGCGACTAAAACTACCTTGGACTGCTAGAATATTTTTGTCAGCAAATATCTTCATACGACCAGTATCGGAATCCTGCTAGGAGTGAGTGAATCGATCGGCTATGGACAACAGGTGATTGCTATCATCTTCATTGAATCGATACTTGCCCAGAAATTGTTCGAAAGAAGAAAAATCTAGATCACCAAGTTCCAGGGAGCTGGGCACAGCGTTGGCAAAGCCCTCATGCCTGTCATTCGCGTTGCAGATAATTGTCGCAAGCTCACGACTCAGCTTAGCCTCGGTCTGATGCAGCTGGAGTTTTTTCGCTAGCTCCGAGGCACCGCGAAGCGCTAGATGCGGCACAGCATCCAAATTTTCGTAGATGCCGTCTAGACTGGAAAAATTCCTAAGCAACTCTTTTGCTTTCACAGGTCCAACTCCGGGCACCCCCGTAATACAATCCACCGCGTCGCCAACCAGCCCAAGATAGTCGGCAAACTGTTCAGGGCGAACGCCAAATTCAGTTTCGATATCTGCCCTATAGCGCTTGCGATTGCCACTGTAATCCCAAAGATGGTCGCGCTCGGTCTTTAGTAACTGTGAAAGATCTTTATCTCGAGTCACTATACACAGCGCTGAATCGCCCGGGGTAAGCTCCGACATTCTGCTCGACAGTGTGCCGATTATATCGTCGGCTTCGTATTTCTCGCTCGCGTAGGACGCCATGCCAAAGATAGAACAGATCTCGCGACACGCGGTTAATTGCATCGCGAGGTTTTCATCGGGCAATTCTCTATTCGACTTGTAGTTGGGACAGAGATCGTGCCTGAAGCCGCTGAACAGGCTCTCGTCCAAAGCAACCGCTATCAGCTCGGGTTTTACACGACGCAGAAACTGCAGTAGAAACTGAGTGAAGCCATAGACGGCACTCAGATCATTTCCTTCGACATCGAAGCACTCCACATAGGGTGAGAAATGCGACTGAAAGATGTAGATCGAGCCGTCGACCAGGTAGTAGGTACTTGTATTTTTTTCTGATGCAGACATGAGCTATCGCTCTCGCGGCAAGATAGACAAAAGTTTAGCTGCCCCTGGGAGCGGCACTAGGAACCGACCTTGCGAATCAAGTAGCTAAAGCCGCCCTCCTGCTCACCAGACTCTAGTAGCTCATGGCCCAGGAAATGACAGAACTTGGGGACATCTCTAGTAGTAGAAGGATCGGTAGCTATCAATCGCAACAGCTGCCCGGCTTCTATGTCTGCGATTTTGTTGTGCAGAAGCATAACTGGCTCTGGACAATATAGCCCCCTGGCATCTAGTTCCAAGGCTTGCTCAGAATCTATTTTATCGCTATCTGACTGTTGGTCTGTATCGGACATGACTCTCTATCTATAGTGATTCTCTATAGTGACTCTTTGGCTGCGCTCAATTCACTGCCTGCAGGTCACAGCTCTCAGTCTCCGGATCAAAATTAAGAACGATATCTCCGCGCTCCAATTGATTTCTCACCTGCTGTACTTTCTGCTCCAGAGAGTATTCATGCGCCCCATAATCGGTACCTTCACGACTAATAAACTCTTCTATTATAGCTCTTAGCGTTTCGGCCTCTAATTCTTGATACGGTATATTCATAGTCTAGAGTCTGCGGGCCCGGGTTTGCGGAATACCCGCATGCAGTAACTGTTGAATCAGCAACAAGATACCCTATACCAATTCGACGATATTTAGCTCTTGCGAATCGGGTGCCGCCGTACGCAGTTCGCTAAAGGGAAAATTCTTCGTATCCGCCAACTGCGACAGAGACACATTGCCTATGCTGCGAAAGATAGTCTCTAATCTCCCCGGATGGGTCTTATCCCATTGCTGTAGCATTGCCTTGATGGCCTGCCTCTGCATATTGTCCTGAGTGCCGCAAAGATTGCAGGGAATAATAGGGAAGTTGCTGAGCTCGGCATAGCGCGCGATCTCCTTCTCTTTGCAATAAGCGAGTGGCCGTATCACGATATTTCGCTTGTCATCACTCAGTAGTTTTGGCGGCATTGCTTTCAACTTTCCACCGTAGAACATGTTCAAGAACAGTGTCTCAACAATATCGTCGCGGTGGTGCCCAAGCGCTATCTTGTTTGCACCAATAGACTGCGCATGGTTATACAGAATACCTCGTCGCAGGCGTGAACAAAGGCCACAGTATGTTTTACCCTCTTCCACCTTATCGGTAACGATGGAATAGGTATCTTTCTCAATTATCGTATAGTCCACGCCAAGTGCTTCAAGATAGGCGGGCAATACTTCTTCCGGGAAGTCTGGCTGCTTCTGATCTAAATTTACCGCATGAAGACGAAACTTGATGGGCGCATGCTTCTGCAAACTCAAAAGAATGTCTAACATCGCATAAGAGTCTTTCCCGCCGGAAAGACACACCATGACCAGGTCACCATCTTCGATCATATTGTAGTCGCCGATAGCTCGTCCGACGTCGCGCCGCAGATTTTTCCGCGAGCGATTGAGCAGAGAGTTCTTCCCCGCTCCTGCGCTTATTGAAACTGGTTCGCTCGACACCTCAGTAAACATGTTATCTAGACTCTCTCAATTACAGTGGCAATACCCTGCCCCAGCCCTATGCACATGGTAGCCAGGCCAAGCGTTGAATCCTGATCTTCCATGTTGTTTAGCAGAGTCGTCGTGATTCGAGTACCCGAACAGCCTAGCGGATGACCCAAGGCAATTGCGCCGCCTTTTAGGTTCACTTTTGACTCCACAACCTCGGTCAGCATGAGATCCTTAATCACTGGCAGAGATTGCGCCGCAAATGCTTCGTTGAGCTCCACACAATCTATATCGTCAATTGTCAGACCAGTCTTCTTCAAGGCTTTAAGCGAAGCAGGAACCGGGCCGTAACCCATTATCGAAGGATCTACACCGGCATAGGCCATCGACCTCACCCGCGCTCGAATCTTAAGGTTCAGAGACTGCGCCTTGTCAGCACTCATTATTAACATCGCCGACGCACCATCTGAAATTTGAGAAGACGTGCCTGCAGTGACCGTGCCGCTTACCGGATCGAATACGGGACGCAGTTGTGACAAGCCCTCAAGGTTGGTATCTGGGCGAATAGTCTCATCATCCTCCAGCAGGATCTTCATTCCCTGCGCATCGTGACCCTCGATCGGCACGATCTCATTCGAAAAACCACCCGCTATTCGCGCCTGCTCCGCCAGAGCGTGAGAGCGAACAGCAAAGGCATCCTGTTGTTCACGGCTAATACTGTGCATCTTCGATAATACTTCCGCCGTAACACCCATCATCCACGATGCCTTGGCAAAATGTTTCGATGCCTTGGGGTTTGGATCCACACCATGAATCATGCCCACATGCCCCATGTGCTCCACGCCACCAACGATGAATTGATCACCGTTGTTACTCTGTATCGCCATCGCGGCTGTGTGCAGCGCAGACATTGACGAACCACACAATCGATTCACCGTTTGCGCGCAGGTCGAATGTGGCAGTACTGAAATTAGCGCAGCGTTCCTCGCAATGTTCCAACCCTGCTCCAGAGTTTGATTTACACAACCCCAGATCACATCTTCAACGTCAGCTGGCAACGCTCCTTCGTTTCTCTCGAATAGTGCGTTTATCAATCTGGCCGACAATTCTTCCGCACGTATATTTCGGTAGGCACCGCCTTTTGATCTCGCCATAGGGGTTCGCACTCCATCTACGATAACGGCGTCTCTGGCATTTAACTTCATGTTTTCTCCTAACAACTTTTATGAGGCATCTTTGATGCCCGAAGATGTTGTACTACTAATAGGTTTGATTACTTATAAGCTTGTTAACTCATAGCCTCGACTATTTATAGAATGTCTCTTTGGATGCAGCCATTGCTCGCAATTTCTCAGTCGGATGATAGAGCTCTCCAAGGTCGGCGTATTTGTCCGCGATATCGCAAAATTGGCTGAGACCAAGACTATCGACATAGCGCAGCGCGCCACCTCTAAATGGGGGAAAGCCAATGCCAAGCACCAGCCCCATATCGGCCTCGATAGCCGTACTCACTATGCCGTCCTCGAGACAGCGTATTGTCTCCATAGACATAGCTACCATCATGCGCTCGATGATTTCCTGATCTTCGAATTGCTTCTGCGATGCCGCCATGGAAGCTGCCAATTCTTCAGTCGCCTTATTAGGCAGTTTCTTCGGCTTGCCTCGCTTATCGGCTTCATAGAGATAAAACCCGCTTCCCGACTTCTGCCCCAAATTTTTCTGCTCGAATAATTTGTCTATCACAGTATCGATGTCCAACTTCATTCGATCGAAGCCGTCTGCCATGACAGCCTGCGCATGTACCGCCGTATCCAAGCCGACCACATCCAGCAGGTAGGCAGGACCCATGGGCCAACCGAACCGCTCCACGGCCTTATCGATCTGCTTGTAGTTTGCGCCGTCGCTGATAAGTTTTGAGAAGGCACCGAAGTAAGGAAACAAGATGCGATTGACCAGAAAGCCGGGACAGTTGTTTACTACTATTGGCGTCTTGCCCATCTTCTTGGCGTAGGCAACCGTAGTCGCTATTGTTTCATCACTACTGCTTGCCCCTCTAATAACTTCCACCAGGGGCATGACCGGAACCGGGTTAAAGAAATGCATGCCGCAGAAGTTTTCTGGGCGTTTTAAGACCGTAGCCAATTCATCTACTGAAATCGTAGACGTGTTGGTGGCGATGATAGTGTCATCTGAAACTAGTGACTCCAACTCAGCCAGCACAGCCTGCTTAACCTTCGGATTCTCTACAACTGCCTCCACAACGATGTCGGCCTTGTCGATATCGTCATAACTGAGAGTAGCTTCGATGCCGGAAAGAATGCCGAACATTTTATTGGCATCCATACGCCCTTTCGCAACTTGTTTTTCCAGCTGCTTGCGGGCTTCTGCCATCCCCATGTCTAAACCTTCCTGAGCGATGTCCTTCATGATGATAGGCGTACCCTTCAAAGCGGACTGATAGGCGATTCCACCGCCCATGATCCCGGCACCGAGAACAGCCGCCTTGGAGATTGGCCTTGCTGCCGCCTGCTGCTTCTTTGCCAGACCGCCCAGAAATTGATCGTTCAAGAACATCTGCACGAGGTTTGCGGAAACTTCCGTACCCGCCAACTTAACGAAGCCTTTGTGCTCAACCTCCAGAGCTGCGGCGCGCTCCATACTCGCGGCCTCTTGCATGACCGAGACGGCCGTAATTGGGGCTGGATAATTCGGCCCAGCCGCCGCTACAACCATGCCCTTCGCCGTTTCGAAGGCAACATTCAATTCGATGGGAGTCAGTGTTAGCGGCGATGTTTTCTGTGTTCGCACCTTCTTATGGTCCAGCTTTCCCTCATTGCATTGCTCTACAATTTTTTCAGCCGCCGCTATTAACAACTCTTCGGAAACGATTGCATCCAGAGCGCCCTCAGCAAATGCCTGCTTAGCCTTTATATGAGAACCACTACTAATCCACTGATTAGCATTATCAGCTCCTAGCAATCGAGGCGTTCGCACCGTGCCACCAAACCCTGGCAAGATACCCAGCTTGACCTCTGGAAAGCCCACGACCGCGTTTTCCGTAGCAACACGATAGTCAGTAGCGATCGCCACCTCGAACCCGCCACCCAAGGCAATACCGTTGATCGCAGTGACAGTCGGAAAAGGCAAGTCCTCCAGATCTGAGAAGATCTTATTGGCCTCCACAAGCCAGTTGTAAACGGCCTGCTCTCCTTCGACAAACTTCGAGGTGAATTCTGTAATATCGGCGCCCACGATGAACGTCGACTTTGCGCTTGACAAGATGAGCCCAGGCACGCCTGCAGTCTGCAGCGCCGCTATCGCCTGCTGCAATTCCCGCAGGGTCTCTTCGTTAAATTTATTGACTGATGAGCCTTCCAGGTCAAACACAAGGTTGGCTATGCCTGAAGGCAATACATCGACGCTAAGCGCCTTGCCTGAGTAGATCATATTTAGCTCCAATTAGGATGAACCGCACGGTGGTGCGCAGCCGCCCATTATAGCCCCGCTAGAGTTATATAAGAAGCCACCTACTTTGCAGCAAATACTGGGTCAATTGAGTTATTATCACCTTATGTTCAGATGCTTAGAGAATTTTAGACACGCGAGAGCAGTCTTCAAGGCTGCCTTCTGCACCTTGTTCACAGCTTGCCTGCTGATGCTGAGCACGGCAGCACTGGCGGCTCAGGGCGCCGTTATCTTACTGTATCACCATGTAGCCGAAGACACCCCGCCCTCTACGACAATTTCGCCGGCAGACTTCGAGGCACATCTTAGCTATTTGAAAGACAACGGCTTCACCGTCGTTGGCCTGGATAAAGCAATGGATAGCCTGCGCTCGAATCAGGCGCTTCCTGAGAAATCCGTGGTAATTACCTTTGATGACGGCTACAGCTCTATCTATAGCGAGGCATTTCCCTTATTGCAGTCCTACGGCTATCCATTCACCCTGTTTCTGAGCACGGGGCCCATAGACAGCGGGCTGCGCAACTACATGAACTGGGATCAAATCAGGGAAATGAGCGATGCCGGCGTGATTATTGCCAACCACATGGTCGATCACCCTTATATGTTAGAGTCGCTGGATAGCGAATCCGATAGCGAGAGACTTGACAGGTTGCGCGCCGAACTCCTAGAGGCAGAGCAGCGCATCGAACAGGAAACCGGGCAATCCCACCGCTATCTAGCCTACCCTTACGGCGAGTACGATCCAGCAATCAAGTCGATCCTGCAAAAACTTAACTTTGTCGGACTTGCACAGAATTCGGGCGCAGTAGGTCCCGAGTCGGATTTTCTTGCTCTGTCTAGATTTCCACTTGCCAGCATCTATGCCAATCTGGACACGGCGCGTACCAAATTCGCCACGCTGCCCTTCCACGCCAATCAACTGCAACCAGATTCTCCCGTCACGACAAGCCGCAGTCCCTCGGTGACACTAAAGTTCGAGACTGGTGACTATAATCTCAGCCAGATCGGCTGCTTCGCCAATAGCAAGCCACTGGCTATGAATTGGATTGATAGGGAACAAGGCGTTGTCGAGCTCAAGCCCCACGAGAGTTTCACAGGCAGACGCTGGCGCTATATCTGCACCGCACCCGATCCGGGGTCGAGTCGCTACTATTGGTATTCCGTGCAGTGGATAAATCCGGATTGATTCTTTCACTTGTCAGCAGGGCTAATTGAGAAGGGTTTAGGCCTGGGTCTTAGTTTTCTAGCCAGCGCCGGTCTCTGCGCCGCAGATTATTCTGTTGAATAAGGGTCTGTACTTCGTCGATATAGTTCTCACCGCGCTGCGAATAGCGATCCAAGCCCTGGGCGAGCAACATTGGATCCAGATTTCGACCCAGACGTCTAAGCCTCGCTCTCTCCTCACGGAAGTCATCATAGAGGTGATGGGTGTTTATATTCAGAAAATACCCTTCGATGGCTGCCTCTATGGTATCGAAGCTCTTCACCTCATGAGTAGCACCTTCTATTCTTCTGTTGGGAATAATGCCGCAGCCTTCTTCGAAGCACCATTGGCCAAAAATATTATTCCCCTCTAGCGCAAAGCGCGAAGTGCCCCATGCCGACTCATTTGCGGCCTGGGCCAAGACCAGCGAAGCAGGAATAACATCTACCCTTATTAATAACTCGTTAATCAGTGCCCGGTCCGGCATGTTTTGGCTATCCACGTCATAGCTTATCGCTAAATCCAACACCCAATCCCGCTCGCGCCCGGTTAGCGTAATACCACTATCAACTATTTCCGCATACGTCAGCAGTTGCTGGCGCAACTCGCTTATTAGGCCATTCTCGTAGCGCACATAGTCTTGTAGGAAATCGAAGAACTGCAGTTTTTTCAGGTCGATATCGGCGATCGACGCGAAGTCTGGAAACACCACTATGGGCTCAAGAGTCTCCACGATTTCTGAGCGGCCATCATGGCTGGGGGCGAGCGTGGTCACGGCAACAGTAAGCCCGATAAGTGCGAACGAAAACAGGCCTGCGACAGCAAGCTCCAGCCTGCGTTTGCCCATTGTTATATCGCCTTCTATCGACATTGAGACTACCCACCTCTTATAACGCTACTCTTACAGGTCTCACTGACAACGATAAAATATTACTCATTATTATCTCTATGCAAGATACTTGAAGTGATATGAATCACAAAAGATTTTTACCAAAATAATGCACTTATAAACGCAATTATTGGGGCTGAGAAATTAGTAAATATTGAGTAAGCATGAACTGTTCAACACAGGCCACTGAAATCGCAGTCAATATCTACTCTTGCAATACCAGCTAACTCTAGCACGTTACTAAAATCTACTTGATGTTACGCCCGGTAAATTGATTTAGTTTTTCCAATTCGCAACTAGTTGCTACCGCCTTTGCAGTTCGGCGAAGCGGGCGAAGATTCCTGCCTGGCCTGCCACTCCTGAGCCGAGTAAAGATGCAGTGCCAAAGCGTGAACCCCTTCCGCCATTTCCTGTTCCAATAACTTATACACGGCCTGATGTCTTCGCACTAAGCTCAAGTCCGCAAATTCGTCAGATACCGCCGTTATATTGTAGTGGGACTCTGTCGCCGGACCGCCATGCATATGACTTTCATTCTCTACCTTCAACATTGAAGGAGATAGCGCTTTCGATAACTTTGCTTCGATCGACTCTTGTACCAGCATTACTTTCCAAACCCCCGAATTAATATCTACATCAGTCTCAACAGCGCTCAGTATAACGTAAATACTGTCGATAAATTGAAGTGGTCTAGGCCATATCACCTCGTTTACACTGTCGCCCTCACGGAGCTCCTACATGGCCATTTCCTGGTATCCCGGACACATGCATAAAGCCAGTAAAGAACTGGTTAAGATTATGCTCAAGACAGATGCGGTGATTGAGGTTCTGGATGCGAGAATCCCCGAATCTAGCTGCAACCCACTATTGGCAACAATTAGGGGGGAACGCCCCTGCATTCGAATCCTGAACAAGGCCGACCTGGCCGATAGCGAAACCACTGCTGCCTGGGCCGCTTATTTCTCCAAACTCGACAACAGCGCCTGTCTCGTTAATGGGCGAGATGCACACATCAGCCGCGCGGACATCGTCAACATCGCCAAAAAACTCATTAAAAAAACAGATGAAACACTATTAATTCAGGGACAGATAGTCATAGACGGGATTCCCAATGTCGGCAAATCGACCCTCCTAAACCAACTCACTGAACGCAAGGTTGCGCGAACCGGAAACGAGCCTGCTGTCACCAAGGGCCAGCAGCGCGTGAAGCTGCTAGAAGGGTGGTATCTGATTGATACACCCGGCATGCTCTGGCCCAAGCTGGAAGATCAGGAAAGCGCCTATCGACTAGCCGTGACCGGCACCATCCGCAATACAGCTATAGAGGTGGCCGATATTGCCTGGTTTCTGGCAGAGCTGCTTATGCTGGAATACCCTGAGCGCCTGGCCTCAAGATATGACTACGTCGCGTCGGACAGAGGAGCCGAACACTTTTTTGATGAACTCGCCAAACTCAGAGGCTCTATCGGGCGCGGCGGGAAAGCGGACCTGAACAAAACGGCAGAAATATTACTAAACGACTTTCGCTCAGGTAAACTAGGAAAGTTCAGCCTGGAGAAACCTCCCACGTAAGATCGGCTGCGGCGTCGCAGCAAACTATGCGAGCATATATATACAACCAGTCAAGACAGTTACAGAAGGCATCCTAAGCATGACCGCAGTCAGTAGTTCCAAGACCGAGCAAAACAGTCCCATCCATCCCTCAAGAACACATCCCGCTTTCGAATGGCAAAGAAGCGAAGAGATAAGCTCTTTAAACATCACTATGGAGGAATATGTCCATAAGGTGACGGGTGCCAAGCATTTCCATCTGAGCAGTGACAATACAGAGAATGTATTCTTAGTGGGCTTTAGAACCGTGCCCATGGATTCAACTGGCGTCGCTCATATTCTCGAACACACCTCCCTGTGTGGCAGTAAGAAGTTTCCAGTTAGAGATCCTTTCTTCATGATGATTCGGCGATCATTGAACACATTCATGAATGCATTCACCAGCAGTGACTGGACAGCCTACCCTTTCGCTAGCAAAAACAAGAAGGACTTCAACAATCTATTGAGTGTCTATCTAGATGCCGCCTTTTTCGCACGGCTGCATGAGCTGGATTTTGCTCAGGAAGGACATCGCCTGGAATTTTCAGAACCAGAAAATCCCGATAGCGAACTACAATATAAAGGCGTCGTCTATAACGAAATGAAAGGTGCCATGAGTTCCACAAATAGCGTCTTGTGGCAAACGATAAGCAAGTATGTCTTTCCGACTACCACCTATCATTTCAATAGCGGCGGTGAGCCCGAAAACATACCCGATCTTAGCTACCAACAATTATTGGACTTCTACAAGACCCATTACCACCCTAGCAATGCCGTGTTCATGACTTTCGGTGACATTCCAGCCTTCGAACACCATGAAATATTCGAGAATCTGGCTCTTGCAGAATTTGAGAAGCTCGATGTAAAGATTGAAGTAAAAGACGAGCAGCGCTACCTGTCCCCTATTCACGTAGAGGAGTCCTATGCCAGCGAGCAATCCGACAAGCCTCAGAGTCACGTGGTACTGGCCTGGCTACTGGGTCGCAGCACCGATCTGGGAGAGCTTTTCAGGGCAGAACTTGTATCCAGCGTGCTTCTCGACAACAGCGCCAGCCCCTTGCTTAAAGCTCTGGAAACCAGCGATCTAGGCAGCTCTCCATCGCCGATGTGTGGACTGGAAGATTCCAACAGAGAAATGAGCCTGATGGCAGGGCTGGAAGGCTGCACCAGTGAATCAAGCGAAGCCGCAGAGGCCCTCATTCTCAGAACGCTGGAAGACGTAGTAAAGAACGGCATCCCCTACCCTCAGGTGGAAGCTGCACTGCATCAGCTTGAATTGCACCAACGCGAAATATCAGGAGACAGCTACCCTTACGGTTTGCAACTAATTCTAGCAGGCCTCTCTACGGCGATGCATAGAGGCGACCCGATTGAGTTGCTCAATATTGACCCTGTGCTCGCCGAGCTAAGAAATCTGATAAAAGATGATAGATTCATTCCAAATCTGATACAAAAACTGCTCTTGGATAACCCCCATAGAGTGAGACTCACACTCAATCCAGACCCTGATCTGGCTCAGCGCAAGGTACAGGCAGAATTGGACCAGCTTGCCGCGATTAAAAAATCCCTGGCGGATGACGAGAAGCTGGCGATCGTGGAGCAGGCAAAAAGCCTGGCCACCAGGCAAATGGAAGAAGACGACCCGGGCTTGTTGCCTAAGGTTGGCTTAGAGGACGTTCCCAGGACTATCAGTGAGCCCACGCGTATAGACTCAGTACTGGCTAACGACAAGCGCGCGAGCTTTTACGGTCAGGGTACCAATGGCCTGTGTTATCAGCAGGTGATCATGGGGATACCGCAGCTAGAGCAAGAGCTTCTGGATGTTTTGCCTCTCTACACAAGCTGTCTAACAGAATTCGGTGTAGCAGATAGAGACTACGCCGAGACTCAGGCCTGGCAGGCAGAAGTCAGCGGCGGCATCAATTGCGCTAGCAGCATTCGCAGCGATCTCAATGACGTACAGTCTAGTAAGGCGCTAATCTCATTCTCCTCGAAGTGCCTACGTAATAACCATCGCCAGATATCGGAATTACTGCATAGCACTATTCACGAAGTACGCTTCGATGAGGACAAGCGACTGCAGGAACTGATCGAGCAAATTTGTGCCCGCAAGGAAAACAGCATCACCGGCCAAGGCCATAGCCTGGCCATGAGCCTGGCCAGCAGTCGCATGAGCCCAACGGCGCAACTCGCGCATCGTTCCGGCGGCCTGGAAGGAATCAAATTCCTCAAAGAGCTTAGAACTCAGATGGCAGACAAAGCCAGCAGAGAAGAGCTGTTAGATAAATTCAAAGCCGTACACAAAAAAATCCTATCGGCAGAGAAGGAATTTCTAGTTATTGCGGAGCCTGAGCATCAAGCGCAGCTACTCACTGACTTGGAGGAAGTTTGGAGTAATGCAAGCAAGGGCAGCAATACGAATATGCTTGAGCTGACCCCGCTCAGAGAGAACCTAAGGCAGGCTTGGAGCACAACTACTCAAGTAAACTTCTGCGCCAAGGCCTACCCGACAGTTGCCTCTGGCCATGCTGACAATGCCGCCTTACAAGTGCTCTCTGGCTTCATGCGCAATGGTTTTCTGCACAGAGCTATCCGCGAGCAAGGCGGCGCCTATGGTGGAGGCGCTAGCCAGGACGCAAATTCCGCATCTTTCCGCTTCTTTTCCTACAGGGATCCCCGGCTTCAGGAGACCCTCTCGGACTTCGATGCGGCTATAGACTGGGTGTTATCGTCTCAGCACAAGCCGCATCAGCTTGAAGAGGCTATTCTTGGCGTGATTGCCAGCCTGGATAAGCCCGCTTCTCCAGCAGGCGAGGCAAAGCAGGCCTTCTATAATCAGGCATTTGGGCGAACCTTGGAGCATAGAACCGAATTCAGGAAACAGGTGCTAAACACCTCAGTTGAGGATTTACAGCGGGTCACTGAGCTCTATCTGTCTCCCGAGAAAGCCAGTATCGGCGTCATCAGCAACAAAGAGTCCGCAGAAAGCCTAAAAGACGAGGGAATTGAAATTATAATTCTTTAATTGATACAATTGGTTATACTATTTTTATAAGGTAATATATTGAAAAAAAATGATGATTAAATATTGGGAACTTTTCTAAATACCGTGAGTCTTAGTTAGTGTAGGTAGATGTAATACAAAATTGTGGGTTTTGTTTCATTTATCTCTCCCTTGATAGTATATTGAGCCCAACGTCCTCCGGTCGTTGGGCTTTCTTTTTCCAGCTCCAAAACCCCGAAAAATGATCAATCCATAACGGCTTCATCGCTCTACCTAGACGGCTTTAACACTTCGGAACATCACTATTTTAAATCTCTGACAGCTATCCTGGCGATTCGCATTAATTAGTTACCTATAAACCCACTAAATACTATGGATGCACAACAAGCGAAGAAGGAAGCCACCAACGTCACTCTGGTCGGCATGGCGCTCGACATTGTGCTCGGACTAGGCAAGATCGTTGGCGGCGCGCTAACCAACTCCTTCGCACTGGTCACCGACGGCATCCACTCCCTGACCGATGCCGGCACCGATATCTTCGTGATAATCGTCACGCGCGTGTCCCATTCCGAGGCCGATGCCGAGCATCAATATGGCCACGGGCGATTTGAGACCCTAGGCACAATAGCGATGGGCATCGTGTTCTTCATCACGGCAGCCATCATTATCTACGACAGTATTAACCGTCTTCGCTTAAGCGAGCCCCTCCCTATACCAGCCGCTTCGGGCATAGTCCTCGCGCTCATATCCATAGCGGCAAAGGAATGGGTCTACCACTATACGATGCGTGTGGCGAAGAAACTAAAATCGAACCTACTCACGGCGAATGCCTGGCACAGTAGAAGTGATGCCGTCTCTTCGATCGCGGTACTAATAGGAATCATAGGCGCGCGCCAGGGCTACCCATGGATGGATACAGTAGCCGCTATGTTTGTAGCGCTTATCATTGCAAAGATAGGCTGGGAGCTATGCTCGGACAGCCTTACAGAGTTAGTGGATACCGCGGTGTCTAAGGAGCGGCGCAAACAGTTCGAGTCATGCATTATGAGCGTAGATGGAATACGAGGCATTACTGAACTGCGCAGCAGATCTTCTGGTGGAAAAATTATCCTGGAGGTGAGACTGCTGGTCAATTCCTACATATCCGTTTCGGAAGGTCACCAACTGGGCGAACTGGTTAATAAGGCCCTCATCAATCAGTTCGCAGATATCTCAGAGGTTCTAATCCATGTCGACCCTGTCCGCCATGAAGAGTTTGAGACCAGTCATCTCGAAGCAGAATTACCAGAACGCCCACAGGTCATCGCCGCGCTGAAGAAATGCTGGCATGAGTTAATCGACGACGAATCTATTGCCGGAATCGATTTGCATTATCTCGCCGGTGTTATCGAGGTCGACCTGGTGCTTGATATAGACGATCTATCTGCTACTACAGCAAAGAAATTGGAAACCGCTATCGCCAAGGAACAGCATATTGTAAAGCTGCGCATCTTCAATAAATTACATGAATCTGTAGAGCGTAATGCTTAACCTTCTGCAGAACGTGCCGCTAGGTCATCAAGGGAGATATTTACTTTCAATCGAGAGGCAATTCCCTATACTAGTGCTAGACGCCTACCTGTCGTCAATACCGGGATGTAACTAAGAATAATAGACAAAAAAGGAAATCCGGTTAGCAATGAAACCGACTGATATCTCCGATCCAAACTACTTCCATAAAGTAGTTGACTGCCAATGGGCCTGCCCAGCTCACACTCCCGTTCCTGAATACATACGACTGATCGCTGAAAAGCGCTATACCGATGCCTATATGATCAACTGGCATTCGAATGTATTCCCCGGCATCCTCGGGCGCACCTGCGACCGCCCCTGTGAACCGGCCTGCAGACGCGGCCGAGTAGAGGAAGAACCCGTTGCAATTTGTCGCTTGAAGCGCGTCGCCGCCGACTACAAATCTGACATTGCAAATCGCCTGCCTCAAATACCGAAAGAGAAGAATGGTCGACACATCGCTCTTATAGGTGGTGGACCGGCCTCACTGACCGTAGCGCGGGACTTAATGCCATTGGGTTATGAAATCACGCTATTCGAAAAGGACAAACTCAGCGGCGGCGCCATGCGCACCCAGATCCCGAGATTTAGACTTCCTGGCGAAGTGCTCGATGAAGAGCTCAATTATATTCTTCAGATGGGCGTCAACTGCCGATTCGGCGAAGAAATTACTAGCATGCGCGCCATTCTGGACGAGGGCTACGATGCGATTTTCGTTGGCACCGGTGCGCCGCTAGGTAAATGGCTGGACCTACCAGGTCACGATGAGGCTAAGGACAATATCCACACAGGAATAGAATGGCTCGCCAGTGTTGCCTTCGAACATATATCCAGTATCGGTAAGAATGTGCTGGTACTTGGCGGCGGCAACACTGCCATGGACTGCTGCCGCACCTCGAAGCGGATCGGCGGCGAACAGGTAAGTGTTGTCGTGCGCAGCGGCTTCGATGAGATGAAGGCATCGCCGTGGGAGATCGAGGATGCCATGAACGAAGACATCCCTATTCTGAATTTTCATGTACCGAAACGCTACATAACCGAGAACGGCAAACTGGTAGCGATGGCGTTCGAAAAAGTTCGCAAGGAAATCGATGCTGACGGCAAACGCAGGCTTGTTCCAACGGGCGAAGAACCTGCGATATTAGCCTGTGACGATGTTCTCTGCGCCATCGGCCAGGAGAATAGCTTTCCATGGATAGAGAGAGACCTGGGCATCGAGTTCGATCAATGGGAAGTTCCCGTTCTCAACAAGTCCACCTTCCAGTCTACCCACGAGAAGGTCTTCTTCGGTGGTGATGCGGCGCTGGGTCCGGACAATATTATTACCGCCGTTGCCCATGGGCACGATGCCGCCGTATCTATTCATATGATGTGTGAAAAGCAGGACATCAGCAAGCGTCCTAACCCGCTTACTAACTTAAGCAGTCAGAAAATGGGAATCCATCAGTGGTCCTATGACAACGATATAAGCGCCGATTTTCGCTTTGCGGTTCCCCATGCTGATAAGCAGAAAACACTTAACGATATCAATATTGAAGTGGAGCTAGGTTTCGATGAGCAACTCGCCTTCAATGAGACGATGCGCTGCCTTAATTGCGATGTGCAAACTGTCTTCACCGACAAACTCTGTATCGAGTGTGATGCCTGTGTGGATATTTGTCCCACAGATTGTATCTCCTTCACGCAGAATCAGGATGAACCTGAATTAAGAAAAAACCTGTTGGCACCGGCGGAAAACGAAGAGCAAGATCTGTACGTGTCGGACAAGCTTCTAACCGGACGCATCATGGCGAAGAATGAAGATTTATGCCTGCACTGCGGCCTATGCGCTGAGCGCTGCCCTACTAATGCTTGGGACATGCACAAGTACTTATTCAACACAGCTAAAGCGGAAAATGCATGTCAGAGTTAATTCAGAGCTCCAAGGTTGCTGGACTGACCAAAGTTAACGACTTCGTAGTTAAATTTGCCAACGTTAACGGGTCCGGCTCTGCGAGTGCTAACAGCATGTTTGCGAAGGCTGTTTTCCGTATGGGCATACCCATTAGCCCACACAATATATTTCCCTCAAACATACAGGGGCTCCCTACCTGGTACGAGGTGAGAATCAGCGAACAGGGTTATTTGGGCCGACGCGAAGGCGTCGATTTGATCGTTGCTATGAACGAACAGACTATAGGCAAAGATATAGCCTCCGTAGTCCCCGGCGGCTATGTGCTCTATGACTCCTCCAAGGTATTAGCGAACGAATTGTTACGCGATGACGTAAACTATCTACCCATACCACTGAAAGATATCTGTTTAGAAGAATTCGAAAAACCGGCCCAGCGACAGCTGTTTAAAAACATCGTTTACGTTGGCGCTCTCTCTGCTTTTCTGAATATCGATTTCGAGGTGCTAACCGGATTGGTTGGCGATCAATTTCGCGGTAAGGAAAAATTGATACTGCCCAATATTCACGCTCTTGAGTTAGGCCATCACTACGCTAGTGACAACTTCGACTGCCCGCTATCTCTGCAATTGAAGAGGAGCGACAAGAACGAAGGCAAAATTCTGGTCGATGGGAATACCGCTACCGGTTTGGGCAGTGTTTACGGCGGCGCCACGGTAGCCGCCTGGTATCCACTTACACCCTCGACATCTGTTGTCGACAATTTTTCGAAATACTGCCAGCGATTGCGCATAGACGCAGGCACCGGCAAGAAGAAATACTCCATAGTTCAGGCTGAGGATGAGCTTGCAGCCATTGGCATCGTCATCGGTGCCGGCTGGAATGGTGCTAGAGCATTTACCGCTACCAGTGGACCGGGCATCTCCCTGATGCAGGAGTTTCTCGGTCTCGCGTACTTCTCGGAAGTACCCGTAGTTCTTTTTAACATACAGCGTGTAGGCCCTTCCACAGGCATGCCAACCCGCTCGCAGCAAGGCGACCTGCTGTGTTGTGCCTATGCTTCCCACGGCGACACCAAACACGCACTACTGTTTCCCGCCACACCAAAGGAATGTTTTGACTACGCCGCGGGCGCGTTCGACATTGCAGACCGTATCCAGTCACCTGTTATCGTTATGAGTGACTTGGAGCTGGGGATGAACGAGCAAATTTGTGAGCCACTTAACTGGGATGACAAGAGCCAATACGATAGGGGTAAGGTTCTCAATGCGGAACAACTCGAAGAAATAGAAAAATACGGCCGCTATCTCGATTCCGATGGAGACGGCATTCCCTATCGCACCTATCCGGGAACACACCCTAGCAAAGGCAGCTACTTTACCCGTGGCAGCTCTCATGATTCGTATGCGGCATATACCGAGGATGGTGCGGTGTATGCGGAAGTCATGGACAGGCTAACGCTGAAGATGAAAACGGCGGTCGACTATTTGCCGGCACCTGAATTTTCCGAGTCGACAGGGAATAGATTTGGCTTGGTGTATCTTGGCACAACGGCGAGCGCTATCAACGAAGTACTCGATGACCTAGCCAAGAAAGGCATCGCACTGGATACCATGCGCATTCGTGCGTTTCCATTTCATACCAGCATCACAGAATTTATTGACGCCCACGAACTTGTGTACGTGATCGAGCAGAATCGCGACGCGCAGCTAAAGAGCCTTCTGAAAATAGAATGCAATATTCATGAAGAAAAAATGCGATCCATTCTCAGTTACGATGGCGTGCTTATCACTGCACAGCACATTGAGAAATCGATCCTGAAATCCATGCAGACATTGGAAGAGAGCGGCAAAGCGTCCGCATAAAAAGTTTCCGCATAGAATGGCGATAGATTATGAGTTATATCAATAAACCAAAATTCAAACACCCACAGATGCAAGCCAATGATATTGGTTTAACTCGCAGAGATTATGAAGGCACGCTAACTACGCTCTGTGGCGGGTGCGGACACGACTCGATAAGCGCCGCGATCATTCAGGCGGCTGCTGATATGTCTCTGGAGCCACACCGGGTTGCGAAAATCTCAGGCATTGGCTGCTCGTCCAAGATTCCTTCTTATTTTCTTAGCAAGGCCCATGGCTTTAACTCCGTACACGGTCGTATGCCATCGGTTGCCACCGGCGCTAATATCGCAAATAAGGAGCTCTACTATATTGGAATATCCGGCGATGGTGACAGCGCCTCTATTGGCCTGGGACAGTTCTGTCATATCGTTCGACGCAGAATCAATATGCTCTACATCGTCGCTAATAATGGCACCTACGGACTAACCAAAGGTCAGCTATCTGCCACGGCCGATCTGGGCTCGAAGACCAAATCTGGCGAAGAAAGCCAGTTCGATAACATCGACATGGCCACCCTGGCAATCGAGTTGGGTGCCAGCTTCGTTGCGCGTAGTTTCTCCGGAGACAAGAAGCAGTTGATTCCTCTAATCCAGGCTGGATTGACCCACAAGGGCTTTGCCTTTATCGACGTTATCTCACCCTGCGTCACCTTCAATAACACAGACTTTTCCACCCACGGCTATAAGAATACCTGGGAAAATAATGTCGCCCTGAGCGGTGTCGATTTTGTGCCTCTGCGAGAAGAAATAATAACGAGTTATGCGGCCGGAAAAGAAAAGGAGATTACCCTACACGATGGTTCGGTGGTCCATCTGCACAAGACCGACAATAACTACGACCCAACTGATAAAGAGAACGCTCTGCACCATATTAACGAACACAAGAAACAGGGGAAGATTGCGACAGGCCTACTCTACATCAACCAGTCAACATCGGACCTGCACGAGTTACAGGAAACCGTAGACAAGCCTCTAAACTGCTTGGGCAATCAGGAACTTTGCCCCGGCAGTGAGGCTCTCAACGATATTAATAACACCTTCCGCTAGGAAACTTATTACCGCTGCGATTTAAGCAGGTCGTAAGCCGCCTTGATGTCCTGAGTTTTCTCAGTCGCGATGTCAATCATCTCCTCCGGCAGTCCCTTGGCCACTAGCTTATCCGGATGATGCTGATTCATTTGTCTTCTGTAGGCCTTCTTTAATTCAGCGTCACTGCAGCCAGGCGTCACCCCTAGCAATTCATACGCAGACTCGGTCTTTTCCTGCGACGAACCCGCATCGACGAAGTGGGCCTGACCCGATAGCCGGCTTAACAGCGCATCGAAATCCGACTTCGAGTATCCCAGGTCGCGGGCAATACCCTCGATTAGAGTCTTCTCCTTAGGATCGAGTTTGCCATCGGCGAATGCGGTGGCAACTATGATCTCGAGGAATACCTGAATCAGGTTCCTGCGCCGAAAACACTCGCGTTTGAACTGCGCGAGAATTTCATGGACGGGAAAGCCTTCCTTCTTGCCCTCGTTAAAAAGGTTAATCGCAACGGTGCGCTGCTGGGACTGTAAGCGCATCTGGTCCATGACTCTCTCGGCCATGGCAATTTCATCTTTGGTCACTCGCCCGTCGGACTTAGCCACGTAGCCCATCAAGGCGAAGGTGGTGGTGAAGAATACCGACTGTACCCGCTCTGTGGCACCCAGCCCTAGCGAGTCATCCAAGGCCAGGCCATCCAGCCCGCCATCGAAGTAGTTTCCCAGAGCTGCCCCAAGCACTGCGCCAAGAGGACCACCCATCATAAAGCCAAACGTACCGCCTACTACCTTTCCCCACCAACTCATATTTTTACTCGTTACTACTGCTTAAATAATTAACTGAAATTGCCCTGCGCACCGTATCAGATGACATCGGGCGGCTAGCTTGAAGGCTCAATGGCATGAAAGTCTACTAGGAAATAAGGCGCTGAAACCAGTTCTTGTCTAACTCTCGTCTACAACCATCTAACTGTGAGGCAAACCTGCTGGAATTCGCCTGCACCCTGCCCGCCGCATCCACCAGCCACTGCTTGTTGCGATAGCTAGCTCGTTGATAACCGCCGTTGCCTTCATGGTAGGCATAGTAGAGGTGCATGGCATCGTTGTTCGAAATATTGCTTATCCGAGAGGAATTTGCGTTATACCAGCCGACGAAATCGATCGCATCGGAAAAATTGGCTCGTGATGCCCGACTATTACCCGATTTCTGCTCGTATTCCTGCCAGGTCTCATCAAGCGCCTGGGCGTAGCCGAATGCGGAGCTGGGGCGGCTACCGGGAAATATCCACAGAAATCTATTTCGAGTAGGCTTGGCTCTGGATCGGAAAGACGACTCCTGATAGATAACGGCCATATTGACTGATATCGGCACACCCCAGCGCCGCTCTGCGGTTTTAGCTGCCTTATACCAACCACGGCGGTCCTCAAACACGCTGCAGATGTTTGCTACGCTCTTGGGGGGTGAGCTCGCACAGGCCGCAAGTAACGGAATCAGCAAGCCTAACCAGCCTAGTTTGTTATTGCTTGGTTTCATTGTTTCCACAGTATTCTTATACGGGGCCTAGTCTGCCAAACAGCCTCTATTCCGATCTAAATGATAAAGCAGCTTCACTAAGTTAGATCCTCAAGAAGTGCAATAAATTCCCCTTCATCGATAATTTTTACGCCCAATTCTTCGGCCTTGCTTAATTTGGACCCGGCACCGGGGCCAGCGACCACGCAGGACGTGTTCTTTGACACACTACCGGCTACCTTAGCACCCAGTGCAATCAGCTTCGCCTTGGCCTCGTTTCGGGGCATTAGCTCTAAACTACCCGTCAGCACGTAGGTCTCCCCCAGCAGGGGCTTAGCATCATCGCTCGCGCTCTCTACCAACGGCCAGGCAATACCACAGTCTCGCAGGTTCTGGATGAGGCTCAGATTGTCTATGTTACTAAAGAACAGTCGAATATGCGCTGCCATTATAGGCCCCACATCGGGCACCTGCAGCAGGCATTCCTCATCCGCGGCAATGATGTCCTCTAAATCTCCTATGTGGGTAACCAACTGCAACGCCGTCGCCTCCCCGACTTCCCTGATACCCAGAGCGAATAGGAAGCGAGGCAAGGTGGTCTGTTTGCTCTTCTCGATCGCTGTAATAATATTCGTCGCCGACTTCTCGCCCATTCTCTCTAAATTAGCGAGCTGGTCGACGGAGAGTGTATAAATATCGGCCACGCTCTTTATTATTTCTTTATCGACCAGCAGTTCGATGAGCTTGCTACCCAAGCCTTCAATATCCATGGCGCTGCGCGAGGCGTAATGCTTGATAGCCTCCTTGCGCTGAGCCGGGCATATTATTCCACCACTACAGCGATAGAGAACCTCGCCATCCTTTTCTACCGGCGAACCGCAGGCAGGGCAATTGCCTGGCGTTGAAACAGGCTTTTGCTTCGCCGACGTCTTCTCGTCCTCATGGGGGATAACTTTTACAACCTTGGGAATCACATCGCCCGCGCGGCGCACGATTACCCTGTCGCCAATCTTTAGACCGAGGCGCTCGATCTCATCCATGTTATGCAATGTAGTATTGCTGACGGTTACTCCGCCCACGAACACAGGCTCTAATCGCGCAACCGGTGTAATGGTGCCAGTTCTACCTACTTGAAAATCGACATCGATAACCGTGGTGGACTTTTCTTCGGCCGGAAATTTATAGGCCATAGCCCAACGCGGGCTACGGGCATTATTTCCCAGATTCTGCTGCAGCTCCAAACTATCGACTTTCAATACGGCGCCATCGATCTCATAGCTGAGGTCATTACGCTTCGCTAACAGGTCCAGGCAATAGTCCAGGCAGGCATCTATTCCATTCTTCACGCTGCGATCCGGATTAACCGGCAGGCCCCATTTTTCGATCAAAGCAAATATTTCACTGAGTTTTTCAGGTAGCACAATGCCTTCAACCAACCCTACACTGTAGCAATACATCTGCAGTGGTATCTTCGCGGATTTTTTCGGATCTAGCTGCCGAATGGCACCCGCCGCGGTGTTGCGAGGATTGACAAAAATTTTACCTCCTGCTTTCTCCGAGGTTTCGTTGAGCTTCCTGAAACCTTCTTTGCCAAGAAAGATTTCACCACGAATCTCAATCACAGAGTTCTTCTTGGCCGATTTTAATTTGAGCGGAATATTACTTATGGTGCGCACATTGTGGGTAATATCTTCGCCGGTAAGTCCATCACCGCGAGTCGCTGCTCTTTCTAACACGCCGTCACGGTACAACAGACTCACGGCAATGCCATCCACCTTAGGCTCGCAGCTGTACTCAATCGTCGACTCTGTCTCCAGTCGTTTCTTGATGCGCGCTTCAAACGATTGCAGGTCTGCTTCGTCGAACACCTTGTTCAGGGAAAGCATCGCAATCTCGTGGGTGACCTGAGTGAATCCGGCGATCGCCTCGCCACCGACACGTTGTGTTGGTGAGTCTTTGTCAGAGAGATCGTATTTTTCTTCAAGCTCTTCCAAACGAAGAACTAAGGCATCGAAATCCGCATCGGGTATTTGAGGGGCATCATCGCCATAATAGAGCCGATTATGATGCTCTATCTGCTCTCGCAGCTTGTCTACTTCTCGTAGGATTTTTTCAGGAACAGCCATAGGGTTAGTTCTGGGGAATTAATACTAACGCCTGATTGTGGCTGCCTATCCGCGGGCGGCGACGGCCTTCAGGCGGCGTAACTCAAAGTCACGTACGCGTTGTCGGTAATGCTCGATGGTCTGCGCGGTCATCCCATTTCGATGATCGTCCTTCAGATCACCGTCAAGCGTATCACGAATATCTTGCGCCACGCCTAACATTTGCTCAAAGGCATCGAGGTTATTAATGGCCGATGGCAGAGCGAGGAAGAAACTGATGCCCAGTGTAGTAAATTCGTCCATATTATTAAGATCGAAGGTGCCAGGATTCAACATATTCGCGACGCTAAAAATGACCGTGCCCTGATGCTCTTTGCTCAGGCGCTTATGAAAAATATTCATCTCGCCGAATTTCAGCCCCGACGTAATCAAGACGTGGAGCAGGTCATCGCCGGCAAATACCCTGCCGTTCTTAGCCGTGACATTGAGCACCAACACCTCGGACTGTTCGAATTCGTCGGCTGCGGCTGGGTCCGCAGCTTGAGGCTGCGAGGATTCTGCGCGCTTCTGATCTAACTCATCGACAATTTCTTCTTCATAGGCTTCTTCTTCGTAGGCAGGTTCTTCATAGTCTGGTTCATCATAGGCAGGCTCCGCGGCAACTGCATCTTGCCCGTCATCGAAGAGAACATCGTCCGGCTCGTCCCACTGCTCGCTGGCAAGCTCTTGCTGAACTAATTCCTCGGCCTCCTCTACTACTGCCGCGACAGGCTCTTCAATCGATTCAATTGCGTCATTAATTTCTTTTGGCTTCTTCTTAAGCACCTTCGATTTTCGCCCAAATAGAGAAAACAGAGAGGCTCTCTTCTTAGGCTTCTCCATCGCGCCTCGATCATCTTCGTCAAACTCATCGAACAATTCTGATTGTTCGACCTCGGTGGTAATCGGGGGATTACCACCAATCCGCTCGCCGGCAGTCATCGAAAAACCATCGGCGCTGCTATCTGCATCAAATAGAGAAGGCTCTTCCTCAAGCTCTGCCTCTGCTGTCTCTTCGTAGTCGTCTACATCGTTCTCAAATTCGTCTTCTGCATAACCATCGTCATCTGAAAATTGAGCACTGTCATCCTGTGGCGTATCGGTAGCTAATTGCTCAACAAAACCGTCTTCAGTAGCATCGTCGACTTCGGCATCATCGTAGTCCGGCGCCACCGAGCTCATAGTGTCTGTCTGCCTGTGCTCAAGGCGCTCTTCTGATTCGAGCTCTTCTTGAGTATCGTCATCCTCGTAATCGAAAAGCGCAGAGTCGGTGTCGCCCTCATCTACATACTCAGCCTCGGTTTGTTGTTGCGCTGCATAGCTATCACCCGCCTCGACTTCGGCCTCTGCTTCGTCACGCTCATAGTCATCTTCATCGTCCCAACCTTCACCGATACTGGGATCCTGACTCACCTGAGTGTTAAAAACTTCAACACTGTGGGTCTGTGCCGCCGGCTCTTCATGCGCTTCGTTGTAAGGCGAATCGGTAGCCGCATCCATCACAGGCGCCGAATAGGCTTCTACCTGGTCTTGCTGGTCGAATTGATTTTCTAGTTCCGCTGCCTGAGCTGGCTCTTCATAGCGTTCTTCATGGGGTTCTTCATGGGGTTCTTTATAGAGCTCATCTATAGACGACTGAGTGTTGATCTGTGACAGTTCAACCGCGTCCATGAGCACTGGAATATGATCATGATTCTCCGTATCTGCAAGATTGAGTGTCTTCGCCTTAGTCTCGGCCAGGTCCAGGGCACTGTTCTGCCGATTTACTTCTTCCAGTGAGCGGGTAACGACTCTCGCGCCACCACCGGGCAATTCGGCAAGCTCCAGAGCCTCTAAGTCCACGTCCTGGGGGATGTTTTTAGAGATGGCTAATTTGATCTGCCCACGCCGCGCATTAATGGCCACGTACAGGCCGCGCAGGACCACAGCGACTATGGCAAAACCCAACAACAAGATGACTAGTTCGCGTCCACTCATAAGAAATCAACAGTATCTGATAAGAATGTTTTAAAAACGTTAAAATTTATAATGTTATCTTACAGTTACCGTGATTTCTTTAGCATCGAAACGGGCTTTTTTGGGGAAAGACTGCGGTGCTTACATCGCTGCCAGCTCGGCAGCCTCTTCGATATCAACCGTGACGATTCTCGACACGCCAGGTTCGTGCATGGTTACACCAAGAAGCTGGTTCGCCATCTCCATGGTTATCTTGTTATGGGTGATGAAAATGAATTGCACGCTCTCGGACATCTCTTTCACCAGATTCGCGTAACGGCCAACGTTGGCGTCGTCTAGCGGCGCGTCAACCTCGTCCAGCATACAGAAGGGCGACGGGTTCAGCCTGAATATGGAGAACACCAGGGCAATCGCCGTCATCGCCTTCTCCCCACCGGAGAGCAGGTGAATCGTGCTATTTCGCTTACCCGGGGGTCTGGCCATGATAGCCACTCCCGTATCCAGCAGATCCTCGCCAGTCATATCCAGATAGGCGTGTCCCCCGCCGAAGACTTTTGGAAACAGGTTCTGCAAGCCTGCGTTGATCTTGTCAAAGGTTTCCTTAAATCGGGTTCTGGTCTCCTTGTCGATCTTGCGAATCGCATTTTCCAGAGTATCCAAAGCCTTCACCAGATCGTCATTCTGCTTATCCAGGTAGACCTTGCGCTCTGACTGCTGGGCATATTCGTCGATTGCGGCCAGGTTTATTGGGCCCAGGCGCTGAATCCGGTTGCCCAGCTTCTCCAGCTCTTGCTCACACTGCTCTTCGCTCAGATCCTCGGGGAGCTTCGACAGAACCTCCTCCAATTCGAACTTCGCCTGTTGCAGCTGCTCCAGAATACCGTCTCTCTTGACCGATGCGCCCTCACTCTTGAGACGCTTGTGCATCAAGCTCTCACGAATCGTGTTGATCTGCTCCAGGACCTGATTGCGCTGCTGCTCCAGAGAACGTGTCGCGTGCTCATTGGCATCTACCTTGGCCTTGGCCTCGGCTAGCTCTTTCTCGACTTCCAGGCGCTGCTGTAACAGGCCCTCTAGATCACTGCGCATCGTCGCTAGGGGCTCATCGGCGGTGGCGATCTGCTCCTGCAAGGAATCCATGCGCTCGCGACTACGCTGAACCTGCGTCGCCATCCTGTCCATGGTCTCTCGTGTAGATTGCAACTGCGATTGAACAGACTGTTGCTTTAATGCCAACTCATGAGCTAAGTCTTTGTCTTTTCTCGAATTTTCTCTGCATGACTCAAGTGACAGCTGGCGTTCTCCGCGCTGTGCTTCCAAACGCTCCCGCCCACCGACGTCCTGCTCCATGCTGTCCAAAGCCTCCTGCAGCCGAGAGCGGGACTCCGCCGTATTCTCCTGCTCTACGGCCAGCTGCCGGTTCAGCTCTACCAATTCGTGGTGAATGCGCCCCTTACGCAGCTTCGCCTCCTCCACCTTGGCCATCTGGGCGCTGACTTGTGACTTCAATTCGCTGTGCTGCTGGGTCTTCTCAGCTAACTCGCTCTGCAGCCGCTCGCGCTCCGCCTCGTCTTGACTTAGCGCCTCTTTGGTCTCGATTTGTTTCTCATGCAAAGAATTAGATTCTTCTTCTAATTTTTTGATTTTTTTATATAAATCCGAAATCAGCCCACGCCTTTCGACGATCGAATCCTGTTTGCTGAAGTTGCTTACCTGCAACCAGGTAGCACCCAGCCAAACGCCATCGGCGGTGATAATCGAATCCTGCGGGCCCAGTTCGCCACGGTGGCTCAGGGCCTGATTAAGGTTATCGGCGACATAGATGCCCCGCAACATGTCGTTCAGACCCCATTCGCTGCTCACCTTGTCGGTCAGAGGCGTGAGAGCTAATTGAGCGCCGGCGGCCGCTCCTCTGGCGGCACGCACATCGATTAACCCTACCTTGCCCTGCGGCAACTCCGAGAGTATGGCCTCGATGTTGTCCAGGCCCTCCACACAGATACTCTGCAGGGAATCACCCAAAACCATCTCAACGGCGCGCTCCCAGCCTTCCGTAATCTTAATGCCCTCGGCCAGCCTGATCTGATTATCCAGCCCCTGCTTGCCCAGCCACTGATTTAAGGACTCGTTATCTTGCCCTAGCGCCGCCTGCTGCAGCGCATCCAGTGATGCCTGCTTGCCCTTAGCGGTCTGCAGCTCGCTACGAATCTCATTCAGATCGTCAGAGCCCTTGCTCAGAGCCGCACGATACTCCTCGATGGAGTGATTCAGGGAGCGATTCTTCGCCTGCATCGAATTGATATTCTCTTCCAGCAGCAACACCTCGGTTGAGGCCTCGGCCGCCGAGTCATCGACGGGCCCTTCCGAGAGCGATCTACTCTCGTCTTCGAGCTTGCGCTTACGCTCCAGGCCACGCTCGACGATATTGTCCAACTGCTGAATTCTGGACTGTTCTACCTCGGCAACCTGCCGCGGCTCTTCCGCACGCTGATTGAAGGCATCCCAATCCAGCTGCCACTGCGTTAACTGTTGTTCTGCCTGAGCCAATAACTCCGAGGAGGACAGCTCGGCTGCACGGGCCTCTTCCAGGGCCGGTGTTATGGAGAGCATTTCCGCGTCGAGCTGGGTGATCCTCTTCAGATCGACATCCAACTCTTCTCTGGTTTGTGACCAGGCCTCTTCGGTCTCGGACAGATCAAGCTTCTGCTGATCTACACGCTCTATATGGTGCTCTATGGACTGCTCTATTCTGGCGATATTATTTCCCAGGCTATAGAAGCGCGCCTGCACCTCGCCGAAGGCATCGGCGAGTTCGGCGTTGTGAGACAGATGCTCCTCGATCTTCGCATCGATCTCGCGCTGGTCAGCCGTCGTCGCCTCGATCTTGATCTCCAGGCCCTTGATCGCTTCCTGATTTTCTCTCAACTCATTATCGAGACTGCGCCAGCGCAGCCCGTTCAGGTTCGCCGTCGTATCGCGCTCCTGCTGCTTGAATTCGGCATATTTTTCGGCAGCGACAGATTGCCGCTGCAGGTGCGCGAGTTGGCGCCCCAATTCTTCACGAATATCTTCCAGACGCTCGAGATTGTCCTTGGTTCGCTTGATGCGATTTTCGGTTTCACGACGCCTCTCTTTATACTTGGAAATACCCGCCGCCTCTTCGATAAACACACGCAACTCTTCAGGCTTCGATTCGATAAGGCGTGACACCATGCCCTGCTCGATAATCGAATAGCTGCGCGCACCGAGGCCGGTTCCGAGAAAAATATCGGTAATGTCTTTGCGGCGAACCTTGGTGCCGTTCAGAGAATAGGTAGACTGCGCATCGCGATCGACCTTGCGCTTGATAGACACCTCATCGAAGTTGGCATACTCACCCGTGAGCTTGTGGTCGTGGTTATCAAACACCAGCTCAACACTGGCCTGGCCAACAGGCTTGCGGCCTCCAGAGCCGTTGAAGATAACATCCGTCATGTTCTCCCCACGCAGATTCTTCGCCGAGCTCTCCCCCATCACCCAACGCACGGCGTCGATGACATTGGACTTGCCGCAGCCGTTAGGGCCTACGACAGAGCAGAGGTTGGTCGGAAAATCGATGGTGGTGGGATCAACGAAGGATTTAAAGCCGGCTAGTTTGATGCATTTCAATCGCATGAATGTCTCTGGGTACTAGCAAACTGCTTGAGTGATTAGTGTGTTATTGCAAGTGCCGGGATTGCCCACAAGCTGTCATTATTCGCACCCAATCAAATCAAAATTAGGGTGCTTTATCCAGTAAGAATTTTAACCGATTTGAAATTCTAATGACAGATTAAAACCGCGCTTAGGATCAGATAGTTCTTAACAACACAAAATTAGCGCGGCAACGCTGACTAGCCTGACAAGACCCTCTACACTCTCCCTCTGTCTATTGAAAATCAACCTCTAGCCGACCTTTCCAGTATATGCTCTATTCTCCCTATTCCACCCAACGTCGGAAACAATCTATTGCAGGTAGTCGCCATATGAAGTCAGTATTTTCCTATTTATTCCGGTCGGCGTTTCTGTTGTGTATGAGTTCCGCAATAGCTGACATACCCCTTGGCTGAACCAACAGTGGAAACCCCTCCCCTAGAGGAAAGTCTACGGCAGGCGTTTCGGGCATTTTGATTGAGTTTACAGAAAGAGGTTGAGATTGCTCATCTCATTCTGAAAGGAGTAAAACGCACTATAGAATTAGTTCTTTGGCGGGTACTAAGGCAGGTATCATCTTTATGTAAGTATAAAATACTGATTTAATTGATATTTCTCTACCGCCCACTGGTACCACTCGACAGTAATTTCCCATCACTTAAAACGACAAAATCATAGCCTCAACGCTGCAATAACAGAGTTAACTTGATACCTACAATAACCTCGCTTACTGTCTCTACAACATTCTTTATGGCGGGTATATGCCAAGAAAAACTCCTGAGTTACCTGATGTTCAGATACGAAGACTTAGGCACGGTACGACTAAGAGCGGCAAACCCTGGAAGCGGCAACTATATAATTACCGGCTCAGGATTATTCCCATAATGATTACAATCAGCGGAATAAGCGCAATAATGAGCATTGCTAGCTTCATTAGCCTTCTCCTTTTAAAATCAGCTTTAGCAAATCTGTGCGGCAACTATAGTAACAAGCTTGTGCGTCAGCACCACAACGTAACTTAGTGCGCTTGCTCTGGGCACTGCAACGACGACACCGAATCCGGCCCCCCGCTAGCAGCATCTCACCGTCATTACCAAGTTCCATAACAACACCCCAAAAGCTTAATATATATTACGTTATCGGTGCTCTAGGCAGCTTTCAAAAGCATTAAGAAAATGACTTAAAACTCGTCAAGCATTTCCTAGGCCTCAAGTGCGCCAGGATTACCAGCCTCTACTACAAACGAAGCACGGGTTCTTATGGGATGACCGGGCTCGCTCACCTTATCCAAAATTTTGTAATCTGATTGCCACAAATCTTTGCTGAGATAACAGCTGACATAGCCGCGCTGGCGATTGTAGAACTTGACATGGGAATTGTCAGAAAGTGTTTGTGCGGCAGTGTTGCTGGCATCAGAACCATCACCCCCAGAGGTAATTGAGGTGCCAACGAATTCAGTTGCAATAACTTCACTGCTCTCATTGCTGAAGTCGGACAGGATATTGTTTACCCAATTACTGTGTATATCGCCTGTCAGCACAATCGGGTTGGGTGTTTGTGCCGATTTGAGTCTTGCCAATAATTCATCTCGCTCGTCGGGATAGCCATCCCAGATATCCATCAAGAACATTTCCTCTTCTTGTTCATTGCGCCGCAACAAACGCCCCATCATTACTTGTTGCGCCATTACGTTCCAGGTCGAACCACTAGTGCGTAGGCGTTTGAATAGCCAGTCTTTTTGAGCCTCTCCCAATAGAGTTCTATTAGGCTCTCGATGTTGATCACAGCTCGGTTTCATGCCGTCGCCACAGGCCTGATCATTACGGTACTGGCGAGTATCCAGTATTATCATGTCCATTAACGTACCGAATTGCAAAGGGCGATAAATTTGCATCGAAGCCCCCTGTCTGCCGGACGGTAAACGTATGGGCATAAACTCATAGAAAGCTTGATAGGCAGCAGCCCGACGAATTAGTAGCTGCTTCGGGGTTTGCTCATCGACGGCAATAGCGTTAGCGTAGTTATCGTCAACCTCATGATCATCCCAGGTTACTGCCCAGGGAGCAGATGCGTGAGCAGCCTGTAAATCTGGGTCCTGCTTGTACAGTTCATATCGCGCGCGGTAATCATCCAGCGTATAAATTTCCGGTGCATTGTGATGGCGAACATTATTGGCTCCCCAGGTTTCTTCATAAATATAATCTCCAAGGTGCACAATCAAGTCGAAGCGTTCTTTCGCCATATGATCCAGCGCGGTGAAGTAGCCGTGCTCATATTGTTGGCAGGAAGCAAAGCCAAAGCGGAAGCTCTTAGTCGTAGCATCTAGTGCTGGCGCTGTTTTAGTTCTGCCCACGTTGCTAACTTCACCACCAAGCATCCAGCGGTAGTAATATTCTTTGCCCGGGTTCAAGCCTTGCAAGTCCAGGTGCACGGAATAACCTAATTCCGGCAAGGCGGCTGCACTCCCTTTACGATAAATAGTTGAGAAATTGGCAGTTTCAGCTATCTCATAGTCCACCGCCACGGGCTCGTTGCTGCTAAGCGCATTGCCCAGTGTTTCACGCGCCAATCGTGTCCAAATAACCACGGAGTCAGGTCGGGGGTCGCCGGAGGCCACGCCCAAATAAAATGGATTAGCTGTAACCCTAGCTAGCCGGGTTGCTCCCAATGCGGATGCAGACAATGTGCTTGCCGCCAGCAGTGTAGTAACGTGCATGCCCTGCCGGAGGAAAGTGCGTCTATTGAATGCCATGACAATTCACCTTGAAAATATTGGGGGTACTACCCTTTTAACAACGTAAGCTCCGTTTCTATGATGCCACTGCTGGGGGAAGATAGCTTATATTAGGCCCTTAAGTTGTTAACTTGTTGGTGCCCCGATCTTTCTCTATTTTCACTACCTTTTCCACGGCGGAGACTCAATGCTCAACAGTTAGACCAACTCCCCCCGCCTCCACCAAATAATCGTTATTCTTGTCGCTTAGGCCTAGCCCATCAAAGCACGCACTCCGGCGATAGCACGGTCAATGTGCTGTTCAGTATTATAAATAGTCGGACAAAGGCGCAGGCCACCCGTGGCAGCAGCGGCAATGCCATGCTCGCTGTAGAGTCGGTTAGACAAGTTGCCTCCCTGTCCATCAGGAACACGCAAGATGCAGACGCCGTGGCTGAGGCTAGGGTCCATTGGGGTAACGAGTCGTATCCCGGCTTCGGTAAGACCGACCTTGAGGCGCTGCGCCAATTCGGTAATGCGTGCCTGAATGCGGGCCGGGCCAATGCGATCATGAATCTCGGCGCACAGCCCCAAACCGGCCAGCGCGGCGTCATCGCGCTGGCCGAGGGATTCAAACTTGCGGGCACCCGTCAGAGTAGTCTCGGCACTAGCACCCCAGCCCGGAGCCACAACAGAGGGCCAGAGTTTTTCGATGCTGGACTGATTGACATAGAGCAGCCCGACTTCCTTGGGTCCCATATACCACTTATGGGCACTGGCGCTGTAGCTGTCTACGCCCAGTGCCCGCAGATCTACCTGCAGTGCGCCCCATGATTGGGCGCCATCGAGATGCACATGGATGCCTCTAGCGTGGGCCATTGCAGTCAACTCGGTCACGGGCAAGGCTATACCGCTGAGATTGGAAACATGGGTGATAGCCAGTACCCGGGTGCGGTCACTGAGCTTGGCAGCGAAGGCATCGATGAGGTCCTGGGCATTTTGCGGCTGACCTGGTGTGCTGACCCTGTCGATATGCAGGCCGAAGCGTGCCGCACGCACATCCCAGGCGACATTGTTGGTGGGATGGTTCTGATCCCAAAGCAGCACTCGGTCTCCTTCATTGAGAGGCAGGCCATTGTTAATGATATTGTTGGCTTCGGAGGTGTTGCGTACCAGCGCAATCTCATCCCCGGACACATTGAGTTGGCTGGCTACTCTGGCCCTGCTATCTTCCAGCATGGCACTGAATTTTGCTCGGTTGTTGAATGAACAATCGTGATCGATGTCGGCCGTTAGTTGTGACACACGTTCTGCCACTGCCCGGAAAGAAGGGCAGAGATTAGCGGCATTCATCGGCACGGCATCTTCATCGAATGAGAACTGAGCCCGCACCTGCTGCCAGTAATCACCAGTGGCCGGCACGGACTGAGCGCGACTTGCGCTTGTCACACCGGCCAGCAACAGAGCCGAGGAAGACTGCAAGAATTGTCGTCGGGAATGATCGCTTGGATTATTCATATCAGGCCTCTTCGAGTAGATTTTCTAACTTTTCCAGAGTATCCAAGCTCTGGTCGAATTGCCAGCAGGGCGTGGCCGCTTTGAAAATAAGGGGAAATAGAGGGGATACAATTCAATATTATAATGTAGCATCAAGAGCGACTATTTGTAATTGCATCGAAGTAACTTGATCTTCCAAATCTCTGAGAAACAATACTTCAAACTCTCCCTGCTATACTCCAATGTGATCTGGGGCGATAAAACCGTCCTTCCTATCAGTTAGAATTAACTTTACTGGATTACCCATAGGCTTGGCGGCTAGTAAATCGTAAAAGTCAACACCTTCCTTTGTAGGTATTGCGAGGTACTTAAAGAAGTTGTTTTCCGTATAAATATTTCTGTAATCAGAAGGATTAAGCACTTTCCGAGATAAAAGGTACTGTATGCATAGTTACAGCCCAACGCCTCTATTCCGGCTCTTGAACCCTAGGTAGCTTGCCACCCCATTCTCCGAGTAATCACGCAGCCCGCGCCTCACTCTAACCCCCTAAAAATTGTATTACCTGATTTTTCTTTTTCATAAAGTTCAGGGTTTTCTGTTCTAAATTTTTCCAATTTTTCTTTCGCCGAAGTCGGATCAAGAACATTACTCTCGAACCATGTAACAAATTCTTCATCTCGAACATTGCTCCAAAATTTCCAAACGCGATTTCCAATAGGTGACCTAAAAATCCCAGTGCTGAGCATATGTACTCTCATATCTAGATGCTTTTCCTCAACTAACCCTTGCTTAACCTTGTCGTAAACATCAAAAACATCTACCAGGAGCATGATAGAAAACCAAGTAATACGAGATTTTTCACTATCTTCAAGGTCTTCCGCCGCCCAATCTTTACCGATGAACTCAGCAAATTCCTTGTCTTTCGCTGTATTAAAAAATCGATCGTATAGTCGATGAGTGAGTCCGTGTCCAAATTCAGCTTTAGTGATCAGATTGGTTTGCTTGATTTGCGCAGATAGATAAATAAGTGTTACAACTGTAGCTAATGCAGCCACAAATTCTCCAAGGGAACCGATATCTTGAATACTCATCTTGCCTCCAGATATGAAAATTTAATTTATTCAGATTATTCTACAACTCACTGTTACATTTAGATGTTAGTCATCGGTCAACAAGTTTGATATATAACACCTTCCGTCCAAATAATGTGTGGGCAGAGAATTCGATGATATCTGCGCCGCTTTGTAATATGTCTTTAGGTTGATTATCGATTGCGAAAAGCCTTTTAGTAGTTCGGGCTTGGTCTTACGGATGACTTAGTTGTTTGACAAGCAAATCCATATTTTCTAATCGCACGCTAACTGAATAGTCTTCCACTACCAAGGTCCTAGTTTCTTCGATAGCGTCTTTGCATAGGCTGGCCTCGACCGGCGATTGATAAGTAATCTCTATTCCAGTGACTCTGTTTCTTCCTAGTGGCTTTAGTTTGGGGAACGTCAGCCTCAGAGCTTTTTGCCGTGGATTAATACTTTCCCAGTCTGTATCTATAGTCCAGTTAGTTAAATTGTTTTCTGAGATGTTGCCAGAAGTTCTCTGCAAATAAGCTGTTTTTCTGCCCTACACACATAAGACTCACCCATTGCTGCCCCCAGGTAGGCAAAGAATTAGTATCGTGCTCAGTGCCTTCATTTGTTCAACGCTATTCGATTTTCGATAAAAGCCAAGTTATTTTAACGTGAGTTTTCTTATTTTGATCTAAGACCCGTGGTGACTCTCCACGATAGAAAAATAGAGATTGTTAAGTATATGCGTGAATACGATAGAGTCACCAAGTTCTATAAGAGTGACGGTTTCAGTATTGCCAGCTGCATCATTGGAACATTCCAGAATAGAGTCAGTCCGGCGATTACAATTTTCCCAAAAGTCTTCATCATCACGTCTCAAGCCTTCGTCGATAGCATCCCCGCCCCTCAAATAAGCCACCTTGGGCTGCAGAGGGCCAGAGCAGAGTTATTGTTATTGGTAGTTTCATTACTCCTTATCCTCATCAGTCCAGCTTGATCGGATTTTCTTATAAGTCTCTTTAGCTATCTCCCTAGCTTCTTTGGCCCTCCGCGCTTGCTCCTCATTTTTCCATGTTTCAATGATGCCTTCGCTAAGAATTTTCCCCGGCCTCTCTTTGTCCACTTTATCTGGAAGGACAATGTCTATGATAAACCTAGTGAACTTGGAAATTAGCTTAGCACTACCTATTAGGGAACCATTCAGAACATATTCATACCCAGAAGACACTATAGATTGAGGCTGTCAGGTATCGCTTGAGAGACATTAAGGCCGATTAGCAAGAATAAGCCCCAGACAGGCCCAATTCACTGTATTTGGAGGCTGTAAAGACGCCGACTGAGGGTTAGTCTAGCCAGTCACCGTTTTTCCGAGGCACTCGCTGCAACACTATTTCTCATGCAATTTGAACCATATCAATAAAAACCATCGTAGGGAAGATACAGTCACTTTTTGGAAGTTACTTTATGATAGTCACTCTAACCGCTAGTGCCTTTTCTCTTGCGTTCTTTTGGGCAATGTTATCAAAAAGATTACCTACGACGGAGCAAAGGTTATACGATAAAGCCAAGATGAAATATACGGATGGAGATAATACTTGATACAACTGCCACAGACCATGTAGGTGGCGGCTATCAGTAGATTTTCATTTGAGATTTGTTCATACGCTAATTACTTGAGAGGTCTTTGACCGGCAAACCTCTACAGATTAAGCCAGCCCTCTGGATAGGTCCAGACAACGTAAATTTGCGGGTAACAATCCTAATAGCCAGACTCTAAGCACTTGGTAGATATCTTCTGGCCTTCTTCGCGTTGACCGGTCATTAGCAGTTTAGAAACCGTGTCTCACTTGGTTCTTCCGATCTTGTCCCCCTGTGCCGCAGAAACTGGAAACCAGACATAAGCCTGCACTTCATTATCGGGTACACCTTCTCCATTGTCGGACCTAAGCCCGAAACAGCCCTAATTTGCTGCACTTGGGAGCTACAACGGCTTCGGCTTACCTGCTATGGCCAGAGGGTTTAAATAGTATATAAATGGCTCCAATGGGACCTTTCTGACTTATCGGGGCGTGCCCCTTGAGTGGGGTCTGAGTCTGCCTGACATGCGGGGTTACAATTCGGTCCACTCCAACACACAAAGACCCCGAATATACATATCAAGCGACCAACGACCCCAGAAAGCTAGACTCTCTCGTGGCCTTTGGCCAGTCACCAGTACTAATTCACCTTGTTCGGCATTTGCGGAAGAAAAATCGCTCTGGAATTTAATTATTCGATTTTTTATTCGCTCAAAAGCTTAAAAACATAAAGCTGACCGCCTTCAGGTATGATTGAAGTATCTGCACCTGAAAAAGCCGAAATGCCACCGAAATTTCCAGAGGCAATCGCAACATAACTGTCACCATCTATCTCATAGGCTATGGGCTGACTTCTGATCCCCCCCCCTAAACGAGCTCTCCAAACCTCCTGACCTGTTTCAGCATTGAGTGCAAAAGCGTGTCCAGTTTGACTTCCAGAAAAAACTAACCCGCCTTCAGTGCTTAGAGTGCCAGCGAGCATTGGCTCGGCATCATAATGACGCCAGGCGACTTCTCCGGTTTGATAATTCATTGCAGTAATATGACCATAAGATGGAGTTTCACCAGATTCATCAGATACCCCATCTACAGATACAGGTAATCCACCCATAAATAATTGACCCTCTACGTGCATGCTTATTCCTTTTTGCATGAGTTGGCAGCTCTCAATTACAGGCAAAAATGCTAGATTCAATGAAGTGTTCACTGATCCTGAAACAGACCCATTCATTCCTCCGAGTGCGCCGGGACAAACTCGCATAGTCGGCTCTTCTGAAGGCATAGCTTCAGGGTTAACTACGGGGCGCCCATTTCGCTCCATAGATTCAGCCCAATTGAGCTGTTCCATATAACTGGTTGCTCGGATGAACTCTCCATTCTCGCGATTGATTGCGTAAAAGAATCCATTACGATTTGCCTGAACTAAAGCCTTCGTGAGGCTCCCCCCTAGATCTAAATCAACCTGGAAAAGATGTGTGTTCCCGTCATAGTCCCATACGTCATGGGGTGTAAATTGGTAGTACCATTTTCTTTCACCCGAATCCGGATCAATTGCTAAAACGCTATCAGAGAACAAATTGTCTCCTAGCCTCGCATCTCCGTTCCAATCTGGGGAAGGATTTCCTGTAGTCCAATATAACAAATCAAGCTCAGAGTCGTATGAACCAATGGTCCAAGCGGGTGCTCCACCGGTTTCAAAAGAATTACCGGACCAGCTTTCGTATCCGGGCTCGCCTTCAGCAGGAACGGTATAATGACGCCAAACTCTCGCACCGGTTTCAATATCATAAGCATCAAAGAAACCACGGATACCAAATTCGCCTCCTCCTACACCTATCACTGCTAAATTCTTTACAACAAGCGGTGCAGAAGTCGCGCTAAAGCCTTTGTAATATTCGACAATCTCACTTTCCCAAAGCTTTTCTCCTGTAAGACGATTAAAAGCAAGAAGCTGGGCATCCAGTGTAGCCATTAAAATTGTATCGCCATGAATTGAAGCCCCTCTATTTGCGGGACCACAACAAAGTCTGAGATCCTGTGGGAGTTGATGATCATAACGCCAATATAACTCGCCTGTTTTAGCATCTACTGCAAACAGCCGATTAAAAGATGAAGTTACGTACATGATGCCGTCATAAACAATTGGAGAGACAGCAAATTGACCTTGTGTACCGGTAGGCAAGCTCCATGCAAACTCTAAGTCTTTTACATTGTCGGGCGACAAGGCTTTGATCGGACTATGACGATGGTTCGCGTAGTCACCGCCGTATTGAATCCAACTATCAGAATAAGTGCTTTGATTCTCTAACAGCATCTGACTTGTAACCGGGCCTTTGCCTTGTCCAATATCCCGATTATTAATCCAATGCGTGGTGAGAATTTCAATGGTTTCTCCTTCATCGAAATCATTTGATGCTGACGGCTGATCTTCTACGACACCGGTTTCATTGGGACTACAGCTTGCCAAGAATCCAAATAAAACTAGTATTACTGCTACATTTTTTATTAGACTCGCTACTCGAATGTTTATCATGAGAAATACCCCCAAGAAATATTTATCGAAATGATTAAGGAAAATTTTTGTTACCTATAGATTTTTAACTACAAGTTGATCTGTTAGATTTTAAAAATGCAATGATTTTCCAAAGGTCGTTTGCACCTTCCGGAAAGTTTTCACCAAAGGCGATCATTCTCGTTCCTGACAATCCCCCCGTCACAACTGTATAAATTTCTTCGTCGCTTCCGCCATGTAGCCACTGACAATCAAAAAGATATGGCGCATCAGATCTCTCCGGCGTCAGTTTATGACAATAGCCCGCGCATGTGCCTACAAATAATAAACGACCACGCTTCAGTGCGTCAGAGTCATTAAGATACTCATCTGCAGGAGTTGAAACTATTCCATCATTCCCGCAAGAGAATAATGTGATCCCTAAAAATATGATTATTATAGTTTTTTTCAATGTCATAAAAGTTCAACTATGTAAATTCAACTCTAAGAAAATAATGGCGTGGAAAAGAG